>VOFB01004463.1_pt1 | contig 18029 bp, 33 predicted proteins | sample 5384141 | NCBI WGS metagenome assembly VOFB01 (sample SAMN12384721, study PRJNA508395) | human gut metagenome | isolation source: healthy gut A | host: Homo sapiens | reverse complement strand
GAGCGCCATCCACCAGCCGACCAGCACCACCCACAGGATGTTGGCCAAGGCAGAGCCGACTCCGCCGCCGTATTGCACGGTTTTGCCAAACGGCGTCAGGGTGAGTCCCGCCATCTTGAACGCTTGAATGCCGAGCGGGATGCCGATGATGGAGATGCACAGAATCAGTCCCACCAATGCCCATCCGATTGCGATGGCCAATCCACCAAGAATGATCCACAGGATATTGCCGAGAACTCGCATGATTAGTCCCTTTCCGATTCCGGTCGATGCCTCGCATGTTCAGCTTCACCATTTTGCCAGACATCATGACGGAAACACGAGACGCAACCCTTAGCTCGCCCCTGATTCATCCCCGGACCGTTATTCAGGCGGATCGTATGCGTAAGCCCAATCCTTTTGCGAAGATTTTGTGTATTGTCAGGCATGCGTGGGTTTCACCGTCGATTTGAATGATGATAGGCTTCTCGATGTCCGCCGTACGAAGACCCATCAAGGAGGTGCCATGAACCTGTATCGCTACGCGATGTTCATCGCACGCGCCTGCCGTGGGTCGTTCGTCGGCAATGTTCTGTTTGCCAATCCACAAATGGCCCTATTCTCGATGCTGGTGTAGCGGGGACGTGCCTCATGCCGGGATGTACCGATGGCCCATCCGCAGTCGACGTCGCATGAATCGCTCACCATAGCCATCAACTTACGCAAAGCCGCGAATCGTTTGCCGTATATGAATGCGGAACGGATGGCGGCTTTTCCTTTACCCCGGACTCATCGGTGTCCTCGCGTCTTGACACAAGCATGGGGCCGGATCGCCACACATGACGTTACCAACAGAAGGAAATGCTGTGACCTCACAGAAAACCGCGGAACTCGGGTCCGCCACCAGTTCCGTAAAGCCTATTGATTCGCACACCCGATTCATCGTTGTGGGTGTGATCGTCGTCGGCTCGTTCATCGCGCTGCTCAACCAGACCATCATGTCACCGGCCTTGCCGGCACTGATGCGTGATTTCAATATCACCACCGGCACCGTGCAGTGGGTGACCAGCGTCTACATGCTGGCCTCGGGCATCATGGTGCCGATTTCAGGCTATCTGATTGATAAATTCTCCACCCGAAAGCTCTTCGCCGGAGCTCTTGCCACTTTCATGGTCGGCACACTGCTGTGTGCCGTCGCGCCAATTTCATGCTGTTGCTCGTCGGACGCATACTGCAATCCGTCGGCTCCGGCGTGCTGCTGCCATTGGTCGCCGTAGTGCCGATGCTCGTCTATCCGCCGGATAAGCGCGGCACCGCCATGGGCATGGCCGGTATCGTCATGGCCGCCGGCCCGGCTATCGGCCCGGTTGTCGGTGGTCTGGTGATTGACAGTTTCGGATGGCGCCCGATGTTCATTGGCATCGCAGTTGTGGCACTGGTCATCCTTGTCGGAGGCACGATGATGCTCAAGAACGTCGGCGAGTTGAAGAACCCAAAGCTCAACATCCTGTCCGTGGTCCTTTCGACCATCGCGTTCGGTGGCCTGCTCTATGGCTTCTCGTCCGCTTCCACGATGGGATGGGCCAGTCCGGTCGTCATTACCTCAATCGTCGTTGGTCTTGTGGCCTTCGTCGCATTCGTATACAAGCAAGTCAAGCTCGATGAGCCATTGTTGCGCGTTGACACCCTTGCCACCCGCAACTTCCGCAACTCCGCGATTCTGGTCACTCTGATCAACGCCGCAGTCGCCGCAACCAACGTGACGTTGCCTATCTTCATCCAGAATGTGCTCGGCCAATCCGCCACCGTCACCGGCATGGTCATGCTGCCCCGCCGCGGCGGTCGGCATCATCCTGAGTCCGGTCGCCGGTGCCGCATTCGACAAATTCGGCCCGCGAGGCGTGGGTATCGGCGGCCTTGCGCTCATGACCATCTCTCTTGGTCTTCTCGGCACCATCAGCACCAGGACATCAGTGCTGTTTGTCGCCGTGTTCTGCGCATTGCAGGCATCCGGTCAGGCTATCGCCAACATGCCGATCAACACTTGGGGCGTCAACGCTTTGCCGAACGACATGATCGCGCACGGAAACGCCATCGCCAACACAGGCCGCCAGATCGCGGCAGCCATTGCGACCTCGCTTCTGGTCACCGCAGAAACATCCATGACCGCCTCGCACATGTCCCAGGGGTGTGAAGTCCGCCACGGCCAGCGGCATCGCGTTCTCCTACCTGCTGTGCGCCGCCATCTCGCTGGTCGCCCTGATCATCTGCATCTTCACCGTCACCAGCCGTGCCAAGGAGAAGGCCGCACGCAACGCCAAGGCCTCCGAGGCGCAAGCCTCCGCCGAAGTCGCGGCCGAAACCACTGAAGGCCAGCCCGCCGAGCATCACTACGCCGGCGCATACGTGGCCCCCTGCCGCCTCCCTGTTCAAGCAGGCCCAGGAACAGTCCATCGGCGGGATCATGGACGATCAGCCCTACAGCTGCCTGGACAGCGATGACATCACGCATGTGGTGCGCGAGTTCATCCGCCTCAACGTCTCCAGCCTTCCCGTGGTGAACGGCGATGGCAGGCTCGTCGGCTTCGTCAGCGACGGCGATGTCCTGAAATCGATTGCCACCTATGAATCCCGTACGGTTTCCACCGGCACCGGTTCGACGATGGTGGTGTTCGACGACGAAACCGTGGCCTCCAAGGTGCAGGCACTCTCCGGCAAGAAGGTGATGGACATCGCCACGCGTAAGGTCGTTGCCGCCACGCCCGACCAGCATGTTGGAGAGGTGGCCCGAATCCTCGCCAAGAAGCAGTTCAAGAAACTGCCGGTGGTGGATGGTGATGGCAGACTCGTCGGTGTGATCCGCCGTAAGTCCGTGATGGAACATGCCTTCGATGCGCTGTTCCCAAAGGATGATCGGTGATTAGGCGCCATCATCGCTGAATAGAATGAATGGAATATGAGGCTTCCTTCTCGCGGGGGAAGCCTCATTGCTTTGTCCGCGGAGTCTTACGGCACCCGCGCAACGGCAACGTCACGCCTTCATGATGCACTATTGAATAGTGTGTTCCTATCGTTGCATGGTGACGCTAACGCATGGTGTCACGATACTGAAGCCTGCCATCTAACGGCGGGTACGGCTCGTTGCTGGAGTCGTGCACGCATACGCGCGTCGGTGTTGCTGATTGATGTGGTGAACGGTTTGGCTTCGGCCATCTGCATGGGCCCGATGCGCACCATCATCCAGACCGAGGCCGATGAGAAGATGGTGGGCCGTGTATTCGGCCTTGACACCACCATGAGCGCACTCAGCATGCCGCTGGGTATGTTGATCTTCGCGCCGTTGGCCGACGTGATCCCGATTTCGCTGGTGTTCATCATCGGCGGTGTGCTGACTCTGCCCATCGGCATCTATCTGTTCGGCCAGGCGCGCCGTAACGTCAGTGCGCAGGTGACGCGAACAGCGGCCTGACAGGCACCTGACGGCCACCTGCCAGACGTAAAGTCAACTACCAGATTTGCGCATACAGATCGTAAGACACATACTTCGGCAGATCGTAGACGGTAATCGAGAATGGCGTGGATCGGCCATTGCCCGGCCAATCCACGAATGCGATATCTCCATAGATGATTGCGTTCTGTGCGTTACGCAGTAGTAGGGAAATCTGGATTTGCTGTCCATCAGATGGCTTGAATCCATCTGCCACGGCGCGGACCTCGCCATTGAACGTCGTGCCGCCGTCCCTGTTGTCTATTTTGGATGTTCCACTGATGGGGAAGGCGGCGGTTCCTGAGCCTTGGCGACGTTGTATGTATCCGGATTGAGCACAGTAAAATCAACCGTTTCTGGGGCGGTGCCTTCGCCTGCTTGACCGGCGTCATATACAGTCTGATTGGGGAATGCCATATTCAGTTGCTTGGCGTCTGGATTGAACACGATGGAACCGTCTTTGGCCCGATAATGCCAAGTTGGCCAACACAATGCCTCCCGCAATGGCGGCGATTATCAGTGCCGCCCGGCAATGGACCACAGCACGATGGCGCGTTTGCTCAAGTGCAGACCGCCGGAATAGTCAGACGCCGACGCGCTGCCGTTCGTTGTTCTCGATTGATGGCGGATTTGCCGACTGATGCGTTCGGTATGGGCGGATTGACGGGAGAACAGCGCCTGGCGAAACTCTTGGACGCTCTGTGGCCGTTTGCTGGGCTCGAATGCGCACGCATAGCCGATGACGGCGCGTAGTCGAGCCGGTACTGCGGCATCATCGGCAAGTCGCTGCTCGTAGTCGCTGGCATCGGGATTATACGCCGGTCAGCATGAACCGAGTAGCCGGCCCAGCGAGAATACGTCGGAACGCGCGTCGGTTTTGGCAAAGCCATATTGCTCAGGCGAGGCGAATCCGTAGGTGCCAAGCGCCGTGGTATCCCGTGAACGGTTGCTTGCCTCTGACCGGATGCGCGCGATGCCGAAATCGATGAATGCGCGCCATCCTGGGCCACGATGACGTTGGCCGGCGTGATGTCGCGGTGGATAACGCCGTGCTGGTGAAGCTCCTGCACGGCTTCGCAAATTTGGTCGATAAGCTGCACGGCCACATTCGGTGCAAGCCGCCCGTTTTCCTCCGCAATTTGCGCAAGCGTGCTGCCCGGCACGTAATCGTAGACGATGACGAACCGGTCGGGGCAGCTCGTACGTCGCTTCCACACGCGGCAGACGATTACTCTGGCAGGCGCTGAGCGCCCACACATTGCGTTGCGCTAGGGGAGAGGGAATCTTCTGCGTACGAACGGGCCGTTGCCGTCAATGCTCACCAGTTCGGTGACGCCGGAAGGTCCGCGAGCGAGCGTACGCTCGACATGGTACGCATCGTCGATGCTCATCGCATGCATCGCCTGCTTATCGTCCATGTCTCTTGACGCCCTCTTACTTGCGTCTCACTGGTGAGTGTTGTTGGGCCGAATGTCGTCAATCGGCCGGTAGCAACGTCGCCTCTCCCATACGATACAACTTCGTCGTCCGTGGCAATGCGGTCGAATCCATTGCGTATACACCAGATGATAATCGCGTCGCGTCGCTGTTTGCACCACAGTTCGGAAACGCCTGCAAGACGAAGTAGCCGTTGGGTTTCACGTAATGTGCACTTGAGACCAAAAGCCAGCATAATGGCGTGATCTCGGCCGGGGCGGCTTTTGCCGGAGAAATGTCATAAACCACTGTGGCGTTGAGGCCGGATGCCCGCACCACGTCGGCTCGTCTCCCAGGTCATGGGCTTCCATACGGTCGAACAGATAGTCGGTCAGCGTGCGTGCGCTGACGAGTCCCTCATCGAGATACTGCTCAATGCTGGCGCTGGCGAGCAGCCGATCCAACAGTTCCTCGGTCAAATGTTCTTCGGGGGATGTCTGCCATTGCCCATGCTCCTTGTCGCTGTGTTGCGGGGCTGCTGCTGCGCCATCGTAATGCGGTTGCTCGATTCCAGCGTACAGGACGCCGACTTTTCGGAAACACGCCGAAAAATTCAGTTGTCAGCTGATGTGGCCCGCGCGTCGCCGACAATGGTCGATGCCATCCGTGTAGGGCGGTGGCGGGAAAGGATGTTCATGCGCGGTATCAAGCATCGACAATAAAGCTAACATGCATACAAAATGCTAATTTGCGTACATAATAACAACGCCATACACTGGTTTCGATGTATCGCAGAGCAAAGCGAGCAATAGAAGGGACGCAATGATGAGCGAACGATACCGGCTTGCCATGGCAGTCGGATTGACCGTAACGGTTGCCGGGCTTGCCTCTTCTGTGCTGGTAATGCTGCTGCTTAAGGAAAGAAGGGGCATCATGACAACGCCATTTGATCAACAACCTCAGCCGGTTCCACCGTCCGAAGGCACGAATGACGCACCGGAAGATCGCGCGAATGCGCCTACCGTGCCGAATACTGTACCGGCTGGCCAACCGAACGTAGCGTCTGATGGTGCTACCACCACTCCGATGGCTCCGGCTACGGCATCGCAGCGGCCCGCCGGCGCGCCATTTGATCGTGTATATGCGGTCAGTCCGCAACAGCTGTTCCAAGTTATTCACGACCAGCTGACTACTGGCGCCACGTTTACCTTGGATAACGAAAACACCCAGACCGGAGCGTTTTCCTTCCACTCTATGATGGGGTGAACTGCACGCTAACCGTAGTCCCGCAGGGTGCGGCAGGGGCCGCCATTCGTCTGGAGGCGACTGGAAACGAAAGCGCCAAGCGCGTTGATGAGTTCCTCGCCGCTCTGGACAAGCGTATTGGTGGCTCCTGCACCCGCCACATGGTGCCGGTGCTGCCACTGGTTTTGCTGGTGCCGCTGCGCCTGCCGTGCTTGCTCCGAATGCACAAGGGGTGAAGAAGACTTCAAGCTGGCTGTGTTCGCCATTATTTGGGGAGTGTTGTTCGTACTCGCCCAATTTGTGGATGTTCTGGCCGATCCTGGGGCGGGACTGCTGTTGTTCACGGTGATTCCGGCACTGCTCTCAGGCTTCGCCGTATACGTGACCCGCCCGAGTGGCAGGTGCAAGGCCGAGTGCTGGCCTGGGTGGCAGTCGTATCACCGTTGTGGGTCTGGTAATCGGTGGCGTGTTCGTAATTCGTGACGATGCGAGCCAAGGCTGATCGGGCGGAATTGAAGCATCGCTCGCCACCAAGTGCGAAGCATTGCTATTCATGGCCGGAGTCGGATATCGCGGCGCTGCTGCCGCAGCCGAAAATCCACAAAGGGTGAAATTAAAAGCGAGTCTTCGGACTATTCTCCATCGAGGTGTGCGGTACCGACGCCAAGCAGTATGCCGACTACGTCAAGTCCGTGCAAGACAACGGTTTCACCGTGGACTATAGCAAGTCCGCTGACAGTTTCAATGCCAAGAACGCCGATGGATACAGTGTGAGCGTTTCTCGTAACACTGACGACGAGACCATCATGTCCATCACTATCCAGGTTCCGGAAAAGAAGGAAGATACGTCTACGGACGGCGACGCCGCAAACAGGATGATAAGAGCACTGGGCTGGGCACTGATTCCAGCGATGCCAACAAGCAGGCGACCAGTCTTCGGATCAGAAGGCGCAGCAGAACACCAATGACAGTGCTGACTTCAAGGCCACGATGGACAGCTACGAGGCCTTTATCGATGAGTATGTTGCCTTCATGAACAAATATCAGAAATCCGACAACGTGGTCAGCATGGCTACCGACTATGCCAGCATGATGAAGCGTTACTCTGAGTTCTCCCAGAAGGTAGACGCCATTGACGAAAACTCCTCAGCAGTGAGGATTCGGCCTACTACACCGAGGTCGTCATGACTCGATGCACGCAGAAGCTCGCATCGGTGGGCCAGTGATCAGACTGGCGTATCGAGGTAACGGTTTTCCAAGAAAGGAACGATGACGATACATGGGTATACGCGGCAGACAGTACACGCCAATGGATGAGCCCGTCTTCAACAAGGCCATCCCCGAACGGAGGCTCTGGCCGGGGGCGCTGAAGGACACTTTTGGCGCATTCCGTAGTGGGCTTGGGATTACCGAACCCGTGGTTTCGGTGAATTGCGAAGGTTGTGGCGCTCCGCTTTCCGGTCATCGCAAAGAAGTCGTTCGATGCGAATACTGCGATCGCGAAACGCAGCTATAACAACATGCCAGCATAACGGCCGGTCTTGCGATTGCATAGTCGCAAGATCGGCCATATATGCATGAATATCGAGGAAAAACAGATGGCAGTTATTAAGGCGTTCGCCGGCGCGCTCGGCGGTACATTCGCGGACCTGTGGCGTGATATCATCACCGCTGGTCCGTTCACGGAACACACCGTCGTTGTGCCGGGCATTCCCCGCGGAAGCAACAACGATCGCGGTTCGAATGAATACGGTTCCGAGGGAATAATCACCAATGGTTCGCGTATCTATGTGCCAGAGAATACTGCGGCGTTCATTTCTCTGAAACAGGTATCGAAAACGTCATCACCGAGTCGGGCGGTTATGAATATCGCAACGGGGAGCAGAGCGTGCTCGCCGGAGACGGCATCGGATCGTTCTTCAATCAGGTTGCCGATCGATTCACCTTCGGAGGTCAGCCTGGCCGCACCAAATATGTGGCCTTCGTCAACCTGCGTGAGATTCGTGGCATCAAATTCGGCACTTCTGCGCCGCTGGTGTATAACGACCGGTTCTATGGCGTCGATTTGGAAATTCGCGCACGCGGATCCATGTCGCTAAAGGTCGCTGATCCAGTTCGATTCGTTCGTAACTTTGTGCCTGCCACTACCGTGTCGTATTCATTCGATGATGAAGGGCCACGTAGGCAGATTCTGTCTGAATTCGTACAGTCGTTTATTGTGGCCATCAATTTGCTGTCCAATGAATATCGTATTTCGCAATTGCCCGGCAAGGCGAATGACATCGCAGCATGCGTGCGTGGCGATCGGGCCAATGCAGGTACGTGGAATGATCGTTTTGGCTTTGAAGTGTCCAGTGTGGGCATCGAAAGTATCGAGTTCACCGAGCAATCACGTCAACTCGTGCAGCAGTTCGCCTCGAATAAGATGAATGTTGCCGCATACGAGGGCGTTTCCCAGCAAGCTGGCAATATGGCTGCCCAGCAGCGCATTGCGCAAGGCATCCAAGACAACGGCTTTGGCGATGGTGGCATGTTGCTGGGCATGAATATGGCACAAGCCATTAATCCTATGACGGCCGCCCCGGTTCAAGCGCCGGCGCCTGCGCCGGCGCCGAAGCCGCTGCTCCGCCTCTCACACGGCATCCATGTCTGTGGAAGAACAAGTCGAGGCGATGAAGAAATTGAAGGAATTGGTTGATATCGGCATTCTCTCCCAAGAAGAATTTGATGCAAAAAAGCACGAAATTCTCGGCCTATAAACGGTGCATTCATGCAACTCGAAACAGCTGATAATGAGGGAAACGCTGGTGCGACACGGACAAAATGGTGCTCAGGGCTTCGAACTGGGTTGTTCAATCCGTTTCGATATTTCGGCGACTCAGCGCTTGTTCGGGCCGCCGTCCGGGAACATCAAGTAGGTGATGATGCCGGCGGCGGTTCCACTGGCCAATGCGCCGGTGATGACGGCGAGCCTGCATCGCCGTGCTGAGCGTGGGCTTGCCCGTTGCGGCAGTCTTTGAAGCCTTCAATGTGGCGGCACTGGGCTTGCGTTTCTCGGTGGCGGCGTTGTCGGCAACGTTGCCACCGTCCGTATTGACTGGGGCATTGTCGGCAACGGCCTCGCCGTCCTGCTCTTGACGCGCCGTTCGCGAATGCGTTGCTCAATGGGATCGTCGACCAAAGTCTTGATGATGCGTGCCAGATCGCGGTCTTCACGACGTGCGATTTCGGCGCTGAACACCGTACGTAAAGCGAGATACTGCAGTTTGGTCATCGGGCTTTTGCCGGTCTCCAGTTAGACACCGTCATCGCGCGACTCCCAGCTCGTCGGCCAGTTGCTGAGTCGTCCATCCGGCTACCTTGCGAATCGGACCCAGGTTCTCCTGAAACTTATCAATCCACCATTGTTCGATTTCAGACGCCGCCATTACGCACCTCCTTCCACGCTGTCACCAGTGTACGTTACCTGTACCGAAATCAATCCAAAAACAGTGTTCATGTGAAATTCACTGCTGTATTTGCCGCTTTCGCCGGCTTACCGGAGATTAGCCTTAAACAAGGAATAACAGAGTAGAAGCAGAAGGTATGCGCGTATTCGATTTCGACGGAACCATCTATGATGGCGAAAAAGCCTGTTCGACTTGTACCTGTATTCCGCCCGGCACGACCCGAAAGTGTTCCGCTACATCGCCCCCGTGCTGCGGTACGCAGTCAAATACAAGCTTGGCCGGGCCACGCTTGAACAAATGGAATACGGCGTGGGTAAGATGACCGAAGGCTATCTCACGGAACTGAGCCGATCCAAACGGGTGGCGAGCGTCGAACAGCTCGTGGACGACTTCTGGGATAGGAACTATTCACGCATCAAGCCCTGGTACCAGCCTGAGTCGGACGACGTGATCCTCACCGCATCCTTCCAGTCTGGCGGTGGGGAGGCCTGCCGCAGACTCGGCGTGAGGAATCTCGTGGCCAGCGAGGTGGATGTGGAGACGATGAAGGTCACGTACCTCAACTTCAGCACCGACTGCATCGGCCGCTGGCTGGTCAGCCAGCAGCAGCTGTTCGACCGCTACATGGTCTCGCCATACGTGCGCACCCGCGAAACGGCTGCCACGATGGCCCTGCCTAAGGCGAAATGGGAGGAGACACGCGTGCTGCGCGAACGCTCCTGGGGTGAGATCAATACCATCACGAAAGACGATTTCAAAACCAATTACGCGCGTAACTGGATGTTCAAGAACACTGATCCGCTGTATTGGCGTCCGCCGGCGGGCGAATCGATCGCCGATGTGGCCGAAAACCGCGTGCATAATCTGCTCACATCCCTGAACCGCAAGTCGGACGCAGAATCCGTGGTGATGGTCAGTCATGGCGACCTCATGCTGGCGCTTATGCTCACTTTGGAGGACTTGTCCGACGAGGAATTCATGCACCGTGCGGCGTCCGACGAATGGAAGATCACTAATTGTACGTGCTTCCATTATTCGCGCCGTGATCCGGCGACCGGGCGTACGCATAAGCGGTTCTGTTGGGAGCAGACCGCCCGCCCGGTGTTCGACGATGCGGAAGGTCGTTGGGCGGTGAAAGTGGACGATTGGCGTGAATTCAAGCGTCCAGTGCTGTCGAATGGCGATTTGGTGGACGTTGTTCATGCGGTTGACCGTCACCTGTGATGTGTGTTGGTCTGTTGATTGCATGATCGGATTGGCTGATATCGACGATTGATGCCCCCATCTTGCGTGTGCAACGCGCCCGTGTCCACGCCCCACTACAATGGCTGTGACACGCGGCGCGTTTTTGCTTGCCGCGAAAGAGAGTTAAGGAGACAATCACATGTCCAATCTGTTCACGTGGCAGGTCCACGGTGATGGCAAGACGCTGAAGCCGGGCGAAGTCGTTGAGCCTGACGAGCGCCTGACTTGGGTGCGCACCGCCGGTATCGGCGCACAGCACGTCATCGCCATGTTCGGTGCCACCTTCCTGGTGCCGATTCTGACGGGCTTCGACCCGTCCACCACCCTGTTCTTCACGGCTATGTCCACCGCACTGTTCCTGCTTATCAACAGGAACGTGCTGCCGAGCTACCTGGGCTCGTCCTTCGGCTTCATCGCGCCGATCGCCGCCGTGGTCAGCGCCCACAAGGGCCTCGCTGTCGCGTCCTTCGGCATCATGGTCACCGGTATTCTGCTGGCCCTGGTTGGCGTGCTCGTGCATTACGCCGGCTCCAAATGGATCGACATCATCATGCCGCCCGTGGTCAACGGCGCGATTGTGGCTATCATCGGCTTCAACCTGGCTCCGAGCGTGTGGAACAACTTCAAGGTTGCTCCCGACACCGCCATCGTCACCCTCGTGGCCGTGCTGCTCGTCGCCGTGTTGTTCAAGGGGTCTGCTCGGCCGACTCAACATCCTCATCGGCGTGATCATCGGCTATGTATATGCCTGCATCCGTGGCCAGGTCGACTTCTCCGCCATCGGCGACGCCGCATGGATCGGCTTCCCGAAGTTCCACCTGCCGCAGGCCGATTTCTCCATCCTTCCCATGTTCATCCCCGTTGTGCTCGTGCTTGTGGCTGAGAACGTCGGCCATGTCAAGTCCGTGGCCCAATGACCGGCCGCGACTACGACAACCAGATCGGCACCGCCCTCATGGCCGATGGCCTGGGCACCACGCTCGCCGGCTTCGGCGGCGGCTCCGGCACCACCACCTACGGCGAGAACATCGGCGTGATGGCCGCCACCAAGGTGTACTCCACCGCCGCCTACTGGTGCGCCGCCGCCTTCGCCCTGATCCTGAGCCTGTGCCCGAAGTTCGGTGCCGTGATCAACACGATCCCCGCTGGCGTGCTCGGTGGCGTGACCACCCTGCTGTACGGCATGATCGGCATGGTCGGCATCCGTATTTGGGTTGAGAACAAGGTCAACTTCGACAAGCCGCTGAACATCATGGTTGCCGCAATCACCATGATCATCGCCATCGGCCAGTTCGCGTTCGCTTTCAATGGCATTTCCTTCAACGGCATCGCCATCGGCACCATCGTGGTCCTCGTCGCCTACCACGGTCTGAAGGCCATCGGCAAGGCTACCGGCACCATTGCCAAGGACGATCCGGACATTCTGTGACGGACGGCAATCAGCCGTATCGGACCCGTCGGTCTTATGGCCGGCGGGTTCTTTTTTGTATGTGTTTTCATGCAAACGTTCCAACATATTTCGTCAATCGATCAATGTGTTGCGTTGAGCAGGTTTTATGATGGTGCGTGTAAGTGAATGCGCATGCGGCAAGGGAGGTATGATGAGCACTGCAGCAGGAAAGAAGATCGCTATCGTCACCGGTTCCGCGCTTGGATTGGGATATGAGCTGACTCGACAGCTGATCGCCAAAGGATGGTTCGTTGCTGGTATTGATTTCAATGGCGCACGTCAAACGGAGCTGTCAAAGACTTTGCTGCCGACGAATACAGAGCCTTTGTGGGCGATATTTCCGACGAATCGTTCGTGAAGAACTCCGTTGCCGCAATCTCGAAAATCGGTCATATCGATTTGCTGATCAACAATGCAGGCCAGCCTTCGTTCAAAGTGCCGACCGCATACGAGGCGGCCGACGTGGACAAGTGCCTGAAAGGTCTGAAAGGCATGGTGCTGTGGGCGTGGAAACCCTGAAGGCGGACGGCGAGCGGGATCTCAAAATCGCCAACGTCATGTCTACCGCGGCGACGCGAGGCAACCCCAACGAATCCGTGTACTGCGCCACCAAGTGGGGCGAGAAGGGCTACACCAAGAGTTTGCAGGCCGCATACAAGGGAACAAGTGTGAAAATCGTGGGTGTCTATCCAGGTGGCATCGACACCTCATTCTACCGTGACAGCCATGACTACGTTTCGGAAGAAAAGCAGCATACCTTCATGCGTGCCGACCAACTGGCCGAAGTGATTCTGTTCAATCTGGTCAACGAAGCGAATCTGACCGTCACCGATATCGAAATCAACCGCAATCCGGCGTGAATATAACGGATATGAAGGATTGAAGGAACGTAAGAAAAAGTATCGGGCATAGGCTACAGTTATTAGGTTTGCGCAACGTGCGTAATATTTGACATGAAAGGCCATTGTGCCCGATACCGTTTTTGATGATGAAGATACCCTCGCAGCCGCTTCCGAAGTGATGGGCGAGGAAGAGGAACGCCCGCTGACATTCGCCGAACTCGGCGTTCCTGTCCGCTGGTCCGCGTGCTTGCGGCTGATGACAAGAAAACCGCTTTTCCGATTCAGGCCGACACGCTTCCCGATTCGTTGGCTGGGCGAGACATTCTTGGCCGCGGTCGTACCGGTTCCGGGTAAGACGTTGGCGTTCTCGATTCCGCTGGTCGCTCGTCTGGGTGAAGTGGATGCCAACGAATATGAGAATATGAGCCAGTTCCGCCATGAGGTTGATCGTGTGAAGCAGGCTCATGCCAAGGAGCGGCGCGCTGATGATTTCGTGCCTCATCCGCGTGGCTTGGTGCTTGCTCCGACCCGTGAGCTTGCCAACCAGATCAACGACGTGCTGATGCCGCTGGCCCACACGTTCGGCATCAACACCACCACCGTGTATGGCGGCGTACGTTATGCCCGTCAGATTCGTGACCTTCAGGCCGGTGCCGATATTGTGGTGGCTTGCCCAGGTCGTCTTGAGGATTTGATCGAACAGGGCGCGCTCACCTTGGACAAGGTTGAGGTCGCGGTTATTGATGAGGCCGACGAAATGGCCGATATGGGCTTCCTGCCACCGGTCAAGCGACTGCTCGGACAGATTTCGTTCGACGCGCAGATCATGCTGTTCTCCGCCACGCTCGACCATGGTGTGGACGAAGTGGTGGAAACCTTCCTGTCTGATCCGAAGGTGCATAGCGTTGATTCCGCGACGGCGACCGTTGACGAGATGACCCACCATGTGTTCAAAACCACGCAGGGCAACCGTCACGAGCTGGTGCGCACCCTCGCTTCCGGCAAAGGGCCGTCGCATTCTGTTCACACGTACCAAATTCCAGACGCAGAAGCTTGCCAAGGATTTAACGCAGAACGGCATTCCTGCGGCCGAATTGCACGGCAACCTGAGCCAGAATCAGCGTGACCGCAATCTGGCCGCTTTCAACCCGGCGATGTGAACGTTATGGTGGCCACCGATGTGGCCGCGCGAGGCATCGATGTTTCCGGCGTGGAACTCGTAGTGCAGGTCGAACCGCCGGAAGATCCGAAATCCTTCCTGCATCGTTCCGGACGAACCGCGCGAGCCGGTCATTCCGGTGACGTGGTGACCATCATTCTGCCGAACCAGCGCCGCAGAACCCGTCGCATGATGCGAGGGCTGGACTGGAGGTCGAGCCGATCGACGTAACCCCTGATTCGCCGGAAGTGTTGGAACTCGTAGGTGAAGTGGCCGAGCCGGTATTCGGCTGGACGCTTGAGCAGTCGCAGCCGGCAGGCAATCCGCGCCGCAGGAAAAACGGCAATGGCGGTGCCGACGGCGAACGTTCCGGCAAACCGAACCGTTCCGGTGGACGCAACAAGGATCGTGGCAAAGACAAGGGTGGCAAGCCGTTCAAGTCCGAACGTAAGGATCGTCGCAATCGCGACCAGCGTGAGGAGCGTAACGACAACGCCAAGAAGTTCGAGCCGAAGCAGAATCGCGCTGAACGTCGTGCCGCCAAGTTCGAAGGCCGTGACAATCGCGAATTCGAGGCGCGCGAACATCGTTGGGAACATCCTGAAATTCAGGAGGAACGTCGTGACCAGCGTGAGGAAAAGCGCAATAACAAGCGTCGTGAAAAGTACGCGCGCCTGCATGAGCAGCAGCGCAGTGACAACGAACAGCACGAAACGGCGAACAAGCGTAGGCACGACGGCGATTACGGCAATACCAACAATCGCAGGGGGCCGGGAAAGAAGAAGTCCGCGCAGCTTGCGAAAAAAGCAGGGTGTGCCAAGCAGAAGCAGCGCAAGTCTGAAGCCCGTGCCGAACGTCGATATGACGACGATCGTCGTTCCAAAGGGCAAGAAGCATGACGAGCGTTCCTCGGATGCGAAACGCTATGACCGTCATACGGAGGTCAAGCGTGGTGGCCGTGGCGAACGTCACGACAAGCATGCCGGGCAGTCCCGCCATCGCCATGCGAACATCAGGAAAGCGCCGTTCCGCACGCGTTGATCGCTGAAATGCAAAATCAAAGCTTGCATAGCTGGTAAACAATAAAAACGGTGTCCGCCAAGGTTCATGAGCACTTGGCGACACCGTTTTCTATTAAAACTGATCGTCTATTAATTTGATTGGCTATATGAAAGTCGTTCAGTCTGCAATCGGATTATATTGGTCGTCTGCAGTGAAGCACTTGCGGTACGCCATCACCATAATGAGACTGTCAGCCAGAAGTGTCAACGCTGCAATGGCGGCGAGAACCAGAACTGGTATTTCGCCGCATCGATAGGATTGCCGCCGGCGATGATCTGACCGGCCATCATGCCAAGGCACCGTCACAATGCCGCTGGACGCCAGCGAGGCGGTAGTTGGCAGCAAACCCAAACGAATCGACGAGACGATGGACGGGCGCGCGGCCTCCCAAGCGGTCGCACCCAACGCCAGCAGCGTATCCACTTCGTCACGGCGTTCCTTCATGCTTTCGAAAACCGGCTCAATCCAACCGCCAAAGCGGACACGGTATTGCCGAGCAGCATGCCAGTCAACGGTACCACCAATTGCGGCGCATACCAAGGTTGCGGGCGAATGATCAATTCGGTGACCAACGAAATCATAATGAGCATGGTGATGACCAAGCTCAAAAACACGGGACCGGCCAAGCCCTTCGGCACACCTTTGGCACGAGACAGGGTGATCTGCACGGCCGCGATCAGCATGAACATCACCAGCAGCAGCACCAGCCATGGATTGTTCGACTTGATGACGAACTCCATAATGAAACCCATGGCGCACAATTGCAGCAACGCGCGGCATGCCGACCATAGCAGTGTCTTGCCAATGCCCATGCGCATCGCTTCGGAAATGCCTGCGGCCACGCCGACCATAACCAATGCGATGAGCAGACCCCAAATATCAATGGAATAATAATTGCCGCTCATGCCTGCACTCCTTGCACCGAATCGGACTGTGCCGTGAAATCATTGGAATCATTGGTTGCTTCGGTGAGCGGAGCATTCGCACTCTGCAATACGCCTTTGGCCAGTGTGAGAATACGCGTGGCACGCCCGTCCGGTGGACGATGGCGAATACGAATCACCGTCATGCCCTGCTCTGCGGCCTGAGCCATGATGGATGCCACCTTATCGGCGTTCTCATCATCCAAACCGGCATCAACCTCATCGGCAAGCAGCACTTTCGGCGAAGTAAGCAAGGTGCGCGCCAAACTCACACGGGCGGCCTGGCCTCCAGACAAGTCATGCGGAGCACGCCCCAAATCAATATCCGCGCAGCCAATGGCGTCAAGCGTGGCTCGAATGCGAGCATCCGGCAGTAGATCTGTGGGTTTGAGAGACTTACCGGCCGACCATTTTCTGTCGAATCCTTGCTTGCCTTCGCCCGCACGGATAGCCAATGTGAACGGTAAACGAATCGCCTCGGCCACACTCGAACCGATCAATACCGGCTTCTGCGGCAAATACGCCACCTGACTACGCCACTGCTGCGGTGTGAATTCGCTGGCAGGGCGCCCTTCAAGCTGAAAAATTGCCGTTCGCATTCGGATTCAATCGTGCAAAAGCGGTAAGCAGACTACTCTTGCCCGATCCGGAAGGGCCGACCAAATCCATAATCTCACCATGCTTCACATCAACGGATAATCCGCTGAAAATCGTGCGTTTCTCACCGTCGACCGGCACGACACAGGAAACATTCGACGCCGAAAAAACATACTGCATAATTCAACACCATACCGCTTGGCTGCCGGTCGGAGGCATTGGACGCGTTTCTTAGTGTCTTCTTGCATGGAATCACATTGTATGGGAATATTGCGTCTGCTGTACAAGGACCATGTACAGGAACATGCGCAAGGAAGCGCGATCGGAGGAAACCATGCCGCAGTCAGAGTATCAAACCGATCCGGCACGACTGATGCATTCCCAATGCGCTGTTGGTCGAAGGCGATCCCGACGTGGGGTCCATTCCATGCGTATGGCGGGTATTGGAACGTGCGTTCAAGGCATGATCGGCAAAGGCAAGAACGCTGCCTAAGAGCATCATCCATTCAGCTTGCTCACAGTATTTTTCGTCGATATTTCAAGGAAAATCAGCCTCAAGGATGAGGTCGTGCCAACGTTTCATGGACTACAACTGGCACATTGGAAATGAAGAATATGAAAGCAAGAAGTGAGCATGCGTGTATGGTTGATGAACATAAGCTTGGTGGATGGCTGGTTTCCGGCAACGTTGTTTTCGATAACCGCGGTGCTGGCGGCGATACTGTTGGGTATTGCAATATGGGAGACGGTTGGCGGAAGCCGTGGCTGCGGTAAACGTGCAATTGCCGTAGTTGCGTGTCCGATGGTGATTGCGGTTATTGCCGGCATTGTCGGATTGGTGATTCTTATGGTTGCTGTCGGACGTGTTTGTGGTGTTCGGTGTTGAGCTGGGTCCGTGTGATCGCGTGGTCTGGTTGCGGTTGCGCGATCATCGGATTCGCGGTCAGCCATGCGATGCTGCATAGGGAGTGTTGCGTGCCGTCGCCGTAATACTGGTGGTATGCGCAGTGCTTTCCGCCACCACCGGCATCGATCAGGCATATGGAGAATATGCCACCATCGGATCACTGTTCGGCCAAGACGCCTATCGCGAAGCCGACCTGACGGGAATGGCGAAACGCAGCGATTTGATTGACGTCACGCAATGGAGGCAGGAAGCGGCAGACGGTAGCGTC
>VOFB01001475.1_pt1 | contig 18046 bp, 20 predicted proteins | sample 5384141 | NCBI WGS metagenome assembly VOFB01 (sample SAMN12384721, study PRJNA508395) | human gut metagenome | isolation source: healthy gut A | host: Homo sapiens | reverse complement strand
CCAGCCCGCCGGGAAATACGCGTCGTTGGTGTTGAGCATCAGGTTTTCCATGGCCGTCTGCATCTTGGGGTTCACCGTGGCTTCAATGGTGTAACCGCCGGTGTAGAGCATCTTCTGGGCCGTGGCCTCGTCCACGCCCTCCTTGGCCATGATGTCCTTCACCACCTCGTTGAAGAGGGCATCGGTGAAGTAAGAGGTGGTGGAGCTGCTCTTCTTCGTGTTGTCCGTCTCTGCCAGCACCAGCGGCTGGGCAGCGGCGTTGCGGTAATCCTCTTCCGAGATGACACCCTGCTGCCACATATTGTAGAGCAGGAAGTTCCGGCGGTGGATCAGGTTTTCGGGTTGGTGTAGGGGTTATAGTTGGTGGGATTCTTGGTGATGGACGCGATGGACGCGCACTCCCAGAGGGTCAGCTCGCTGACATCCTTGTCGAAGTACTCGTTTGCCGCCGTCTGGACGCCCTGGATCGTACCGGTAAAGCTGATGGTGTTCAGGTAAGCTTCCAGAATGGTCTCCTTGGAGTAGCTGCGGCTCAGGCAGAGGGCGCGGTAAATTTCGCGCAGCTTGCGCAGTGCGCCCTCAATGCCGCTGGCGCTCTTGTCGTCGGTCAGGTTCTTGATGAGCTGCTGTTCCAGCGTAGAGGCGCCCTGCTTGGAGCTGTAGATGGGCAGCAGGTATTCATTGATCATCGCGCCGATGGTGCGCTTGAAGTTGACGCCCGGCTCGCTGTAAAAGTCTTTGTCCTCGGTGCAGATGAATGCATACTGTAGGTTGGTGGGGATCTGCTCGAGGTCCGCCCAGACACGGTGGCTGTTGGAGGAGCGCAGGGTGGCGTACTCCACCTGTGCGCCGGTGTCGGGGTCGGTGGCCACCACAAGGCTCGACTGGCTCAGTTCGATGTTGTCGAGGTCCAGCAGGTCGCCGTCACTGGCCGTAGCCTGCACCACATAGTACACAGCGCCCACTGCCACCAGACTGCCCGCCATAATGCCCAGACAGACGAGGGTGACGATGGTCCGGCCCAGGAATCCGAGAACGGGATGGCCGTGCTTTTCTTCCTGCTCCTGCGGCCCGCGGGCCTCACGGACCCGCCGGTTCTGCTCCGCTGCGGGCCGCTGCTCCCGGAGCGCACCATCACTGTGGAGTCTCCGTCTTTCATTGTTTGAGATAAGGATCGCCTCCTATCGCAATTTTCACTGTTCTGCATCTCAAAGCATCCTCTGACGATGCCGTTTGCTGTTCCTGCTGCGGCCAGACGGCCCACAGCCATAATAATACATTATAGTCCGCACCGCCCGCTTCCGCAAGGGGGGAAATCGACCGGATACGATGTTAGTATAGCACATCTGCCCCGCCAAAGTACAGCATCCGGGTGTGAAAATTCTGCATTCCTGTCTGAGGCAGTTTTCTTTTTGCACATACTACCGTCTGAAACACCATTTTAGCCGAAAGGAGTCCACTGCCATGCGCAAGGTCTGGCTCTGCATTTTCTATGCGCTGTGCATTTTTACCATCGTGTTCAGCCTGTTCTGGATGGCCCTGCCCAGTCTCCCCTTCCCTGCCGACTCCGGCGAAGAGACGCCGGCCTCCGAGCCGGGTCTGGCCGCGCAGGGCTCCGCCGGGCAGAGCGGCACCGACTTCTACCTCTGCGACGAGGGCGGGCGGGTGGTCGTCTACACCTGCTCCGACAACGGGCTGCCCGACAAGCGGCTCCTGCGCACCGGCATCTATGTCAATCTCCTGCCCGAGGCCGATGCCCTCCGGCTCAAGCAGGGCCTCTACGTCACCGGCGAAACAGCCCTCCGGGCGCTGCTGGAAGACCTGGGCGAATAAACAAAAACAGTGCAGACGCTCCCCGGGGGGTCTGCACTGTTTTTATCCTTTATCAGAATCAGGCTTCGAGCTGTTCCAGCGGGATAAGGTAGTCCCTGCGGCACTGCTCGTAGTTGAGCATATATTCCTTGGTGGGGTTGTGGTGCATCATGTTCTTGAGGGTATGGGAGTCGTAGTCCTCGCCTGCCTCCATGCCCACCAGACGGGCGGCGATGTTGGAGCAGTGGTCCGAGATACGCTCTACATTGTTCAGCACATCGAGATAGACGACACCGGTATCAATGGAGCAGGCACCCTCCTTCAGACGCTTGATGTGCTGCGCACGAAGCCGCTCCACGAGGATGTCGATGACTTGTTCCAGCGGCTCCACTTGGCTGGCGGTCCGGGCGTCGTCGAACTCGAAGGCGTCCGTGGTGAGGGTCAGTATCTTTTCCAGCGCATTGTCGAGAAGCTTCAGCTCCTGCTGTGCCTTCTCGCTGAAGGTGACTTCCTTGTCGGTCAGCTCCTGCGCTTTTTCTTTGATGTTGACTGCATAGTCGCCGATGCGCTCGCACTCGGTGACAAAGTTGAGCAGCTCGGTCACCTCATGGCTCTCCGCGTCACCCAGCTCCTGGTCTGCCAGCTTGATAAGGTAGTTGGAGATGTCCACCTCCATCCGGTCGATGAGGTTCTCGCGGACATCGATGGCACTCACGACGTCCTCATCCATCTTGAGCAGCAGCGGGGTGGCGAGCGTCACATTGCGGGCCGCGCGGCGGGACATCTTGACCACCGCGTTCTTGGCCTGCTGCAGGGCCACAGCCGGGCTCTTGAACAGACGCTCATCCAGCACCGGCATACTGAGCTCCTGCGCCTCCTCATCGCTGTTCGGCACGGTCATCATGGCCAGCCTGGACAGCACGCCGCTGCAGGGCAGGAAGAGCAGCATCGCAATGACGCTGGTCATGGTGTGGATGTTTGCAATGCTGCTCTTGTTCATCACATCGCCCCACATGGGGATGCCGATGGTGAACTGGACTGCATAGACCAGCGCCAGCAGGATGACGCTGCCGATGATGTTGAAGTACAGATGGATGAGGGCCGCGCGCTTGCCGTCCTTGGAGGAGCCGCCGATGGTGAGCAGCGGGGTGAACGCCGTGCCGATGTGCGCGCCCAGAACGATGGGGATGGCCGAGCTGAAGGTGACAAGGCCGGTGCTGGACAGCGCCTGCAGAATACCCACCGAGGCCGAGGAAGACTGGATGATCACCGTGACCACCACGCCCACGAGCACGCCGAGGATGGGGTTGGTCATGCTGACGAACAGCTCCTGGAACGCTGCGCTCTCCCGCAGGGGGGACACGCCGGTGTCCATCAGGCTCATACCCGTAAACAGAATGCCGAAGCCCAGCATGATCTGGCCGATGTTCTTTTTCTTGGCGTTGCGGATAAACACATAAAAAATGCAGCCAATAAACGCCACCACCGGCGCAAACGTCTTGGGCTGGATGAGGGTCAGGATGAGGCTGTCGCCCGAAATATCCGCCATGCGGATGAGCTGACCGGTGACCGTAGTACCAATGTTTGCACCCATGATAACGCCTACCGACTGCGTAAGGGTCATGATGCCGGAGTTGACGAGGCCGACGCAAATGACGACCGTACCGGCCGACGACTGGATGACGCCGGTGATGAGGGTGCCAAAAATGACGCCCTTGATGGTGGACGAAGTCAGTTTTTGCAGTATGCCCTGCATTTTGCCGCCGGCCAGCTTTTCGAGGCCCGCGCCCATGATCGACATGCCATACAGGAACAGCGCAATACCGCCCAGCAGAGAGGTGATGTGTGTAATGTCCATAAAACAATGCTCCTAAAATCTTCCTATTGCTCCATTGCACAAGACGGCTGTGCTTAGCTCTCCATACGCAAAACGCCGTCCTTTTTATTATAGCATCGAACCCCCCGGCTCAACAAGCATTATTTTACAGGAAAATCACTTTTTTGACCGGAATTTTAAGATTTCCGGGCCTTCTTAGACGGTTCTTTTCTTGATTTTACATTCATTTTACATTAGTATTTTCTAACTCCCGCCCGGTGCTTTCCGGTATTCCCGGGAATGCATCAGGCGGCCTCCAGCTCTTCCATCGCCTCCCGCAGGGTGTCCGCCGAGAACAGGAACGCGCCCGCCCCCGTATACACCTCCACATGACCGCCCACATACCGAAGTTCAATGTCTTTCATTCCTCTTCCCTCCTGTGTCTTTTTGTTCTGACAGGAGTATAGCAGAATAAAAGTCCAATAAACTGTATCTTCAGGAAGTTTTTCGAGCAAAAAGGCGCAAAAAAGCTCTCTGTCGGCGTCCTTGCCCTCTCAGTCACCTTCGGTGACAGCTCCCCCAAAGGGGGAGCCATTGGCATGTCGGTCAGCTTTCGTCTGGACGAGCGAAGCACAATATCTCGGAAACGGTAGTGCTCCGCTGTCTAGGCTCACAGCAGCTTGACAAGGTGCGCTTGTCCAGAAGCTGCTGCCCTCTGTAGCAAGGCCCGCCCTTTTGCGCCATATCGGGCCTCGGGCGTCCAGTGGAAAGTTCACCGGCCTGCCAAAGGCTCCCCCTTTGGGGGAGCTGGCGAGCGGAGCGAGACTGAGAGGGCAAGCCCGTCTCCCGAGAGCCGCCACGCAGCGATAAACTGTCTCTTTGTCAGAGCCAAAATCTGACGGGTTTTCTCCATTCACGCAGGAAAGAGGGCGATTCGCGCAGGTTTTATTGATTTTTTCCCCGCAGATGCGGTATATTCAAAGTAACCTGATATTCTACGGTTTCACCATTTTTTTCACCGTTCAAAGGAGGTTTTTGTATGCTGTCTTATCGTAAGCTTGCGATGCGTGTTCTGGGCCGGCCCCTCCATACGGAGGGGATCGATTCACCCCGTCCGGCCTCTCAGCGGGCAGCAGCGTTTGTCCTGACTGCCGCAATGCTCACCACCCTTGCCGCCCCGGCTTTTGCCGATATATGGCACATCGAGGATGGTGACATCACCGTGAAGGCAGGTGAGACCGGCAACGACGTCACCCAGAAAGGTACGACCACCTATGGCGACACCGACACCATCATCACAAATAATAACAGGGACACCGCTTCTTCCCACACCGTGACCATCGATGCCAACGATAAGGACGATAAGGTCGAGGTCACACTCAAGGATGTGAACATCGACACCAGCAGCCGGAACAAAGCCGCCGTAAGCGTGACCGGCAGCGGCAATACCACGATTAAGCTGGATGGCGACAACGCGCTGAAGAGCGACAGCTCCCGCAGCGGCATCTACGGCAGCGGCAGTCTCACCATCACCGGCGGCGAAAATGACAGCCTGACGGCCCAAGGCGGCAGCGGCGCAAACGGCATCTACAGCAGCGGCAGCCTCACCATCTCCGGCGGTACGGTCACTGCCAACGGCGGCGACGGCGACAACGGCATCTACAGCAGCGGCAGCGTCACCATCTCCGGCGGTAGTACGGTCACTGCCAACGGCGGAAACGGCACCATCTCCGGCGGCAACGGCATCTACAGCGACAGCGGCGACGTCACCATCTCCGGCGGTAGTACGGTCACTGCCAAGGGCGGTGACGGCGGCAGCTTCGGCGGCGGCAGCGGCATCTCCAGCTTCAACCGTGTCGCCATCTCCGGCAGTACGGTTACTGCCAACGGCGGCGACGCGACAGCAGCTCCAACAGCGGCGGCTACGGCATCAGCAGCCTCGACGTCGCCATCTCCAGCGGTACGGTTACTGCCAACGGCGGCGACAGCAAAGACGGCTCCGGCGGCAACGGTATCTACAGCAGCAGCGGCTGTCGCCATCTCCGGCGGTGCGGTCACGGCCAACGGCGGCGACAGCAAAGACGGCTCCGGCGGCAACGGCATCTACAGCAGCAGCGGCGTCGCCATCTCCGGCGGTACGGTCACTGCCACCGGAGGCGATAGTACGGGCAGTGATGGCTCCGGCGGCAACGGCATCTACAGCCGCAACGGTAGCATCGATCTGTCGGGCAGCCTCGAGCTGACCGCCAAGGCCGGTAGTCCCAACGGCAAGGCCCTCTCGCGGGCCGGCAAGGAGCTTGACCTCAACACCATCAAGGACAAGCTGGGTCCGGGCGCAAAAGTCACCGTCACTGATGCCAACGGCAAGGTCAATCAGGTCTCCATCCCCCCGCCCTGTGGAGCCGGAAGAGTCTTCTTCCTCTTCTGACGGCGGCTCTGCCACCTCGTCCGCTCCCGTTTCTCCCCTTCCCCGGCCTGACTGTCACCGACAAGGACGGCCAGCGCATCTCCTACACGAGCACCCAGAGCGGCAATACCCTCACCGTCTGCGTCGGACGGTTCACAGCCTCCTTCCGCATCTCGCTGGCCGCCCTGCGTCAGCTGCGGGCTGAGGGCATCGAGACCATCGCCTTCCAGACCATCCTCTGCTCCACCACCCTCTCGGTGGACGCTCACCGTGGGCTGAAGCACCACTCTCCCTTTCCCACAGACATAGAAAGGCCCCGCTGCCCTGCACATTTCATGCAGAGCGGCGGGGCCTTTTCCTGTTTTACTGCACCCCGGCAGAAACCGGGACTCGTTTTTCCTGCTTTTCGGGCTTTCTGCGCTGCTCTGCGGCGGCAGCGCGGGAGCGGTCGTAGCAGTAGCGGATGATGGCCTGACGGCGGACGATGCCGATGAACATTCCCCGGTCATCCACGACGGGGACGAAGTTCTGGTTCATGGCCGCCTCGATGAGCTGGTCCATGCTCGTGGTGACCGTGACGGCCTTGTAGTCCCGCTTGTGCTCAAACTCCCGGATGGGGATGTCCTCTGCCGCCTCAAGGTCGAGGCCGTGGAACTTTTTCAGCCCCCAGAGGATGTCCCCTTCCGTCAGGGTTCCCACATACTCTCCCTTGCGGTTGAGCACCGGGATGGATGCGTAGCGGTTGTTCTCCCATTTTTCCAGCGTCTGGCGGAGGGTGAAGTCATCGTACACATACATCAGGTCCTGCTTGGGGGAAAGGAAAAACAGAATATTCATGAAAACAACTCCTATTGTAAACTTTTCCACTGCCGGGCCGCAGCTCCTGTGCAGCCGCAGCAAATTCCTGTCTTCAGCACCTTGGCAGCCGAATGCCCCTGCATCCTGTGCCGGATACAGTCTTACTCTTGCCACCTTAGATTTTAGCACTTTTTCATAGTAAGATAAAGATGCCTGCGTCATCTTTTATATTTTATTCACAATCACCTTTTGTTTTGTCGGATAAATATTCACGAAATGGATGCACTGCGAAGGATTTTGTGCTATACTAACAGCAGGAACGCGGCCCTTTGCGGCTCTGTCTGTCTTTCAGTATACCGGCTTTGCGGTGTCGAAACAGACCGAGACGGGTAAGCCGCGCCTGACTTTTTTCTTTCTGTCAGCAATTATATGCTGTACAGCTTCCTCATAAAGTTGTATAATAAAAGTGGTACGCCGCCTTCTTTGGCCCGCGCACCGCCCCGCCGCCGTGCGGACCGGGGTATCATAATGAATAAAAGGAGCAGAGCGACTATGATCACTTCCCGTTTCCCGCTGGGAGATGTCAGCTTCTCAGCCGAGTATTTTTCCACGCTCGTGGGCGAGGCAACCAAACAATGCTACGGCGTGGCCGCAATGGCCCCCCGTGATCTGACCGACCGTGTCCGCAGCGCCGTGCGCGGCGTGGACGACTCGGCCAAGGGCGTCCGTGTCACACAGGAAGAGGGCCGTCTCGTGATCGAGCTGCACATTGCCGTCAGCTACGGGCTGAACATCTCCACCGCCGCGCGTTCCATCTCGCACCGCGTGAAGGACGAGGTGGAGCAGGCCACCGGCCTGAAAGTCGCCCGCGTAGTCGTATCGGTCGATGACGTGGTTGCCTGATGAGACAAAGCCCGCCCGGGGGTACCGGGAAGATATAAGGAGTAAAAAGCAATGATTTCTGGTAAGATCCTGCGCGACGCCATTATTTCCGGCGCAAACAACATCAACAACCAGCGCTCCCGCGTGGACGAGCTGAACGTGTTCCCCGTCCCCGACGGCGACACCGGCACCAACATGGGCATGACCGTCGGCGCAGCCGTCCGTGAGCTGCAGGCCATGGACGACAGCTGCACCGTGGGCGAGGCCGCAAAGACCGCTGCCTCCGCCATGCTGCGCGGCGCCCGCGGCAACTCCGGCGTCATCACCAGCCTGCTGTTCCGCGGCTTCTCCAAGGCTCTGGAGGGCAAAAAGGAGGCTGACGCCGCCGACATCGTGGCTGCGCTTCAGAAGGGCGTCGAGGGCGCTTACAAGGCTGTCATGAAGCCCACTGAAGGCACCATCCTGACCGTCGCCCGCGTCGCTTCCGAGGAAGCTGCTGCCTGCGGCAAAGAGGATGTGGCCGAGCTGTGGGACGTGGTGCTGGCCGCCGGTCAGAAGGCTCTGGAGGACACTCCCAACCTGCTGCCCGTCCTGAAGAAGGCCGGCGTCGTGGACGCCGGCGGCCAGGGCATCATGATCATCTTCGAGGGCATGGGCAAGGTCTTCCACGGTGAGGACATCGTGGCCGGCGGCGAGGCTGTCCCCAACAAGGCCAAGCTCTCTACCGAAAACGCCGGCAAGGGCGTCTTCACCGACGACCTGATGAAGGTCGAGGACATTAAGAACGGCTACTGCACCCAGTTCCTCATCAACAAGAACGAGGGCGCAAGCGCCGCAAAGATGCGTGCCTTTGCCGAGTCCAACGGCGACAGCGTCGTCTGCATCGAGGACGATGAGGTCATCAACCGCCATGTGCACACCGCCGACCCCGGCAAGATCCTCACCCACGCCATCCAGTACGGCTACCTCACCAACTTCAAGATCGAGAATATGCACGAGCAGTTCCTGGCCCGCCAGAAGCAGGGCAAGAGCCTCGAGAAGCAGGCTTCCGCCGAGAAGAAGCCCGACCCCGCCAGCGAGTTCATCTACGCTGCCGTTGACCCCAGCCGCGACTATGGCTTCGTTGCTGTCGCCGCCGGTGAGGGCCTGAAGTCTGTCTTCACCGACCTGGCCGCTGACGCTGTCGTCTCCGGCGGTCAGACCATGAACCCCGCCACCGAGGACATCCTTGCCGCCATCCAGAGCGTCCCGGCCAAGACCGTCTTCGTCCTGCCCAACAACAAGAACATCATCATGGCTGCTGAGCAGGCCCAGAAGCTGGCTGACCGTCAGGTGGTCGTTCTGCCCACCCGCACCGTCCCCATGGGCATCACCGCTCTGCTGAACTTCGACCCCTCTGCTACCGTCGAGGCCAACACCATCAACATGATGTCTGCTGCCGACAAGGTCTCCACCGGCCTCATCACCTACGCCGCCCGCGACAGCGAGTACGACGGCAAGCGCATCAGAAAGGGCGAGATCATGGCCCTGGAGAACGGCAAGATCGTCTCCACTTCCAGCGACATCACCAAGGCCACCTATCGTCTGGCCCGGGGTTTCACCAGTTCGCTGTGGTCTGCCTCCACCAGCAGCAGGGTGGGCTCCTCGGCCCCACGGTGGGTGAGGTAGAACACCTCACTGCCGCTTCCCTGTGCCAGCAGATCGTTGATGGCAAAGCTGCTGGTCTGGCTCTTGGTGACGAACTGGATGGTCTGTGCGCCATGCTCCTGCAGGTAGCGCAGGGTGTTCAGGTCGCCGGTAAGGGTAGCCGTGTCGTAGGCACCGGTGTAGGTGCGCAGGGTGCCGTTCTGGTTCACGGTAAAGGGCTGGTCCATGCCCTCGGCGTCCACCACCCGCAGCTCAAGGGCGCTGTTGGTGTTGAAAGGCTGGCCCTCGGTGGCACCGCAGTCGGGGCAGGTGTGGGTGCCGTCGCCGTTGTCCTTCCAGTGATGGCCGGTGGCGGGGATGGGTCTGGTCTCCACATGGCTGTGGTCATGTTTGCAGTAACCGGGTCTCCACGCCCCGTCTTTGGGCCGCAGGTGGCACATGGTCTCTGTCACCAGTCGTCCCAATCCTGGCCCCAGGGCGGGAACCTCATCTATCCAAGTGCGGTTGTAACTGGGGTGGGCTGCTCCGTTCGTATGCTCATAGTCAGCAAGTACAATCTTCAGAGCCCGGTTCAGTGCAGGTGGGTCCTGTTGGGTAATGTTCTGTTTTGGACTTTTTTTTTGCAGAGGTTCTTGCCATGGACGATCTTCTGCAGTTCATCACCGTTGTTGATATACCACAGCTCTGTATTATCGCCAATCACAAGTCCCCCTGCACCGGGATTATCTCTTGTGCCTACCTCAGCCTCGGCACCGTTCACATTGATATTACTTAGCATCCGTCGACCATCCCGATTGTAGCATTTTAAGCAGCACATTGTCACCGATGTTGACCTTGGTGCCGGAAATTGCACCATAGATGCTTCCCTAATATTGCATGGTTCTCACCGATCTTAACTTTTCCGTGTTTTCCGCCGTCAATGTTCACTACAACTTCTCTGCCTGAAGATTCCCGCCGCCGATATCGCAGCCTCCTGCGATATCGGAGGAGCTGCACTCGGAGCTGGATCGATGGAGGCATTGTCCTTTATATTGACCTCCACATTTCCTCTCTACTTCCAATCACTGAATTACTATCGTCGCTTGCTGTCTGGATGGTCACATGGCCCTGAATGGTGACCTTGGTATCTTTTGCGCCATTGCCAATGGCAGAGCCGTAGTGCCCGATTGCCGTGACATGGACATCTTCCGTCTCTGCTGTAGCCCCGGCCGTGCCAATGGTCACCTCTGCTGCGCTGTTTTCCATTTCCGGCAGCGCCAATAGCTGCGCCTAATCCTTCAGATTTGGCGTTAACTTCCTCTCTGCGTGGCCACAAATCCAATATTTTTGGCCACGCCACTCTTCTCTTGATCACCCCACAGCACTATACGCGCACTGCCGCTTCCGATGGCCGCGCCATCTTGAGCTGTAGCAGTTACTTTGGCATAGTCTCGAATGGTGATGTTTTCCGCATCTCCTCCACCATAATCACCACCTCGGGATCCGCCGCCGATACCAGCTCCGGACCATCCGCCGTTTGCCGTAACATTGGCATGGCCCTGATGATGGTGATATTGCTGCCTTTTCTGCGCCATTGCCGCCGCCGATGCCGGCCCATCGTGAAACAATGTGTTTGCTTTTTGACCGTTGCATATCCTTCGATGGTGATATTATCCGTGGCTTGGTCCGCTGTTTCCGCCAATAGCTGCTGCACCTGCAGCGACTTTCCACTTTCTGCCCTCAGGCTTCCGGAGGTGTCTGTTTCATCCTTTGCGGTAATGGTCTCGCCCGTGTCGCTGGTCTCATCTGTGATGGTCAGGTTTCCGCCGACCTTCTTGTTCAGGCCCGCCCAAAGCACGGATGTAGTAGGGCTGCTCCGTGCTGTCCAGAACATTCTGGCCGTCCAGCTCAATTTTGGTATTTCCTTTTCCCTGAACCATTGCTGCTGATACTCCATAATAGCAGTTCAACCATTCGTCGGTACGAAAATTTCCTCCACTCGCATAGCGACTGGTGTTATCCACCTTAATATTCACATTACTGAGCCGGATTTGAGTCCTTGGCCGCATCGCCCACCCAGTTATTGATGACCCGGATGACGTTTTTGGTGGGGTTTTCGGCGCTGCCCTCTGCCGGAGTGGTCGGAGCAGGATCAGCCGCAGGGGCGTTGGCCTGAGTGGCCTCCCGGGTCTCTGCCGTAGGGGCGGCAGAGGTGCTGAGGGTGGGTTTGGTGGCCTGCTGCTCCGAATCCGGGTCTGCCGGGTCGTACTGGTACACCACATCCTTCTTGGGTTCGCCGTGGGGTCGTCCGTAGGATTCTCCGTGGGTTTCTCTGTGGGATTGTCCGTGGGGTTCTCCGTGGGGTCCTTGCCCTCCTCAGAGTCCTCCTCTTCCTCGCTCAGGGTAAAGCATCGTCCGGGTCAAGCTGGCTCTCCCCGGCAGCAGGCCCGGCTGCGTCCGCAGTACCGGCTGCTTCCAGCTCCTGCGTGGCGGCACCGGCCGGCAGGGCTACCGCAGGCTTTGCCTGGGTACCCTCAGCACGGGCAGCCTCCTTCAGGGTGGCATCCTTTTCGCTGGTACCGTCCTTGATCACGATCTCTTTGCTGGTGTCGGTGTAGGTCTTTCCGTTCTGCGTCACTTGTACATACTCGCCGTTCGCACCCGTCATGGTCTTTACGTCAATGCTGCCGTTGCCGATATAGTAAATATCCGCAAAGGCCGGGGCTGCAATAGAAGTAACAATAGACATAATTGCTGCCGTAGACAGCACCCGCAGAGCCAAATCTTTTCGCTGCATACAAATCCTCCCTGTTGTACATTCAAAGCCTGTCCCGCAGCAAAAGGATACCTCGTTCGCCTCCGCATGGCGGGCATCCCGGGTGTCGTTCCCGCTTTTTGCACCAACTCGGCACAGGTCTTTTTCACCATTTTACCCCCCCTATACATTTTTCAATAGCAATAATCTACAAAGTTTCGCCATTTTATTTGTTTACTTTTTGTCGGGCCGGAAATGCAAAACACCCTTCCCCCGCCGGGAGAACAAAAAACACGGCCCGCCTTTTACGGCAGACCGTGTGTGCTAAGGCCCTATGCAGTTTTGTCAGAAAAAACTCACCTGGCTGCTTTCCGGCTCACCCGGCATGGAGTGCATCGTTTTTCGCCAGAAGATACACGCAATACTGGTTCATGCTGATACCCTCCCGCTGCGAATGCTCTGCCAGCGAGCGGTGCAGGCTGCGGGGCAGGCGCAGCTTGAACTGCCCGGTATGCCTCCAGACTGTCCGGTGCAGGGATGGCAAGCCCATCCTCCAGCGCAGCTTCCAGCCAGACCTTTTTTGCGTCCAATGCGTTCTTTACCGCTTCCTCTTCGGTTTCGCCGCAGGTGATGCAGCCCGGCAGGTCGGGATAGGAGGCCACAAAGCCGCCCTCCGCATCATCCCGCACGATCTCCAGCCGGTAGGACATTGCAAGATAATCATTCAGCGTTTTCATCGTTTTTCGCCTCACTCTCTACGATCTGCCGCACCATCTCAACGTAGACTTTTTTGATGGGTTCGTGTTTAGGGATCGTGATCGGGTAGCATCCCGCCTTGCGGAAGGTGTAGTGGCTGCTGCCGCTCCGGGGTGCGCTCATCTCATAGCCATAGCTTTCCAATACCCTGCGCAGTTCATCAAACCGGAGGTCTTTGCTCAAAGAGCATATCCTTGCTAATAGCTTCTCCCACTTTGACATTCCGATTCCCCCATCTTTATTATATGTGGTGTCGCATATGGTGTCAACATTTTTTTAGAAAAAGCTCACCTGACTGCTTTCCGGCAGGTCGCCCAGAGCGCCCACCTGACGCAGGCGGTCGATGATGCTGCTGCCCACGCCGGAGGCCTGCTGCAGCTCCTCGATGGAGAGGTACTCCTGCCCATGGAGGGTGGCGTTTTCCAGCGCATCGGCGGCGGCACCGCCCAGACCTTTCAGGGAGCAGAAGGGCAGGCGCACCTTGCCGTCCTCCACCACATACTTCGAGCCCCGGCTCTTGCCCAGCTCGATGGGCAGGAACTCGTAGCCCCGCACCAGCATCTCGTTGACCAGCTGGAGCGAGACGAGCACGTCTTCATCCTTGGCGTTCTTTTCTTCCTTGAGGCGGCGCTTCACCTCATTCATGTGGGCGCGGGCCACCGCCGCACCCCCCACAGCGGCTTCATAGTCGATGTCATCGCCCCGGACGGTGAAGTACACCGCATAGAACGCCTGCGGGTGGTAGAGCTTGAACCACATGAGCCGGATGGCCGACATCAGGTAGGCCACCGCATGGGCTTTCGGGAACATATATTTTATCTTGCGGCAGCTCTCGATGTACCAGTCCGGCACCTCGTGCTCCCGCATGGCCTCTTCCCAGCCGGGCGCAAAGCCGCCCTTGGCCACCTTGCCCTTACGGACAGCCTCCATAATGTCGAAGGCCATCTTGGCTCGAGGCCCTTGCGGAGCAGGTAGAGCATGATGCTGTCACGGCAGCCGATGACCTCCGCGATGGTACAGGTGCCGCTGCGGATGAGCTCGTCGGCGTTGCCGGTCCAGACGTCGGTGCCGTGGGACAGGCCCGAGATCTGGATCAGCTCGGAGAAATTCTTAGGACGGGCCTCCACCAGCATTCCGCGCACGAAGTTGGTACCCATCTCGGGGATGCCGAAGGTGCCGGTCTGGCTGTCGATCTGCTCCGGCGTCACACCCAGCTCTTCCGGGCTGGTGAGCAGGCTGTAGACCTTGGGGTCGTTCATGGGGATGCTGTCCACAGGGATGCCGGTGTACTCCTCGAAATACTTGTAGAAGGTGGGCATATCGTGGCCCAGCTCGTCCAGCTTGAGCAGGGTGTCGTGGAGGTACTTGAACTCGAAGTGGGTGGTCAGCAGACCGCCCGCCACATCGTCCGCCGGATGCTGGATGGGGCAGAAATCGTAGATCTCATAGGTGTCCGGCACGACGACCATGCCGCCGGGATGCTGGCCGGTGGTCCGCTTGACGCCGGTACAGCCCAGCGTCAGACGGTTCTCTTCGGCGTGGTTGACCGTTCTCCCCCGATCGTCCAGATACTTTTTGACGTAACCGTAGGCCGTCTTGTCCTGAATGCCGGAGACGGTGCCGGCCTTGAACACGTTGGCCTTGCCGAACAGCTCCTCCGTGTAGCGGTGGACGTTGGACTGGTATTCGCCCGAGAAGTTCAGGTCGATATCGGGCTCTTTGTCGCCGTAGAAGCCCAGGAAGGTCTCGAACGGGATGTCGTGGCCGTCCACCAGCATCCGGGTGCCGCAGTGGGGGCAGTTCTTGTCGGGCAGGTCGAAGCCGTCATCCACGCTGCCATCGGTGATGAACTCGCTGTACTTGCACTTAGGGCAGCGGTAGTGGGGCGGCAGGCTGTTGACCTCCGAGATGCCGGAGAAGTGGGCCACAGCCGACGAGCCGACCGAACCACGGCTGCCCACCTGATAGCCGCCCGCGTTGGAATAGGTCACCAGTTTGACCGCGATGACGTACAGGACGGCGTAGCCATGGCCGCAGATGGAGTCCAGCTCTTTTTGCAGGCGCTTCTCCACGATCTCGGGCAGAGGGTCGCCATAGTCCCGCTTAGCGTGTTCCCACGTGGCATCGCGCAATTGCTGCTCTGCGCCCTCAATACTGGGCGGGTAGGTGCCGCGCGGGATGGCGCGGACGTTGCCGTCGATGCTGGCCGCTATCTTGCGGGGATTGGTCACGACGATCTCGTAGGCCTTTTCCCTGGGCAGGTAGCTGAACTGGTTCAGCATATCCTCGGTGGTGCGGTAGAACAGGGGCGGCTGGTTGTCCGCGTCCTTGAAGCCGTTGCCCGCCTGCAGGACAGAGCGGTAGATGGCGTCCTCCGGCTCGGTGAAATGGACGTCGCCGGTGGCGATGACAGGCTTGTGCAGGTCTTCGCCCAGCTTGATGACGGTGCGGTTGAAGTCCTTGATGACCTCTTCGCTCTCTACCTTTCCATCCCGCACCATATAGGCGTTGTTGCCCAAGGGCTGGACCTCCAAAACATCGTAGTACGATGCAATTTTCTTCAGTTCTTCGTAGGAGCGGCCCTCCACGATCGCCCTGTAAAGTTCTCCTGCTTCACAGGCAGAAGTGAGGATAAGGCCGTCCCGATACTTGTTCAGAAGGCTGCGGGGAACGCGGGGCTTCTTGAAGAAGTAGTTGACATGGGCCTCGCTGACGATTTTATAGAGGTTTTTCAGGCCCATCTGGCTGCGCACGAGGATGATGAGGTGATAATACTTCTTTTTCAGCACCTCGCGGTTCCCGCCGAGACCGGTGTTGATGCCGCTGACGGCAGTCACCTGTTTTTCCTCCAGATCTTTCAGCATGACGCAGAAGATGCGGCCCAGTGCGGCAGAGTCCTCGCAGGCACGGTGGGCCTCGTAGGCGGGCAGCTCCAGATGCTTGTTGATGGTGCCCTGCTTGTAGTTGTGCAGGCCCGGGTACATGGCCTGCGCCATGGTCAAGGTGTCGATATAGGTCGGCTCAAACTCGATGCCGCTCCGCTTGGCGGCGGCGCGGAGGAACCGGATGTCGAAGGAGTGGGCGTTGTGGCCCACAAGGATGCGGCCATCCACAAAGTCGAGGAAGGCTTTCAGCGCCTCGGCCTCGCCGGGGGCGTCAGCTACCATCTCGTTGGTGATGCCGGTCAGCTCGGTGATCTTGGAGGTGATGGGCTTTCCGGGTTTTACGAAGGTGTCGAATTCTTCCACCACCTCCCCGTTCCGCACGATGACCGCGCCGATCTCTGTCAGGTACTCCACGCCGGGGTCGAGGCCCGTCGTCTCAGTGTCGAAGACGCAGAACTCACCGTTCAGCGGCTCGTCTTTCACGCCGTAGACACAGGGTATCATGTCATCGACAAAGTAGGCCTCACAACCGTAGATGAGCTTGAAGTCCGGGTCTGTCTTGTGGATGGCATCCGCCGCCAGCATAGCCTCGGGGTAGCCCTGACAGACGCCGTGGTCGGTGATGGCAATGGCCGGATGGCCCATCCGGTGGGCCAGCTTGACGATGCCGCCGGGGTCGCAGAAGGCGTCCATGCTGGACAGCTTGGTATGCAGATGCAGCTCCACCCGCTTGACGGGGGCGTTGTCCTCCCGCTTTTTGCGCTCGACAAAGAGGACGTCGTAGGGCCAGACGATATAGTCGTGCTCGTACTTATCGTAGGAGCAGTCGCCGCGCACCACGACCGTCGTACCCTTGGGGATGCTCTCCCATTTGGAGCAGTCCTCCCCCTCCTGCGCACGGATCTTCAGGTTGATGGAGCCGGTGTAATCGGTGATGGAGACCGTGTATATCTTGCGGAAGCTGCCCTTCACCTCGGTGAAGAAGACGTCGCCCCAGATCATGCACTTGCCGCCCTCGCCGCCCAGATCCTTGAGGGGGGTGAGGTTTTTCGGGGTGAACATCTTGCCGTGGAAGATGGTGACGGGCTTGTCCGTGAGGTCGAGGCCCTCCACCTTGATGGAGGGGAGCGGTGTTCTTTTTCTCGAACTTGACGACAGGCGGCGCAATTTTCCGCTCAAGCTTTTCTTCCATCTGGCGCTGTTCGGCTTCGCCCACGCTGCTTTCCAGCGTCACTTTGGGCTTTACGCCGGTGTGGGCAGCGATGCGCTCCGCCAGCAGGCGCTCAAACTGCATCTCCTGCAAAAACTTCGTGCCGTGGCAGACGCCGATGGTGATGTTCTGGCCGGTGATGGTGATGCGGCAGCGGTCGAGGAAACCGTTGATGGGGACACCGTCCCTCTTCATCTCCTCCATCAGCTCCCGCAGACCGGCTTCATCCAGCGTCGCATAGCCGAAAAGATTGTTGATGCGGAGCTCGAAGCCCTCGTAATCCGGTGCCAGCGAGGCCAGCAGCCGGGCGCACAGCCCCTTGTCCAGCGGGGCAGAACTGCGCAGCGTAAAGATGACCTGCCGCTCCTGCCGCAGCATCTGGGCGTGCTCGACGACCACGCGGCCAAAACAGGCCGCAAAGTCCGGGTCCGCCATAAACTGCGGCCATAGCTGGGAAACAAGTGGTGTCACAGTGGTACTCCTTTTCTATCAGATAACAGCACAAACTGCCGCGCCCCGGAAAAGGGCGTGGCAGCAGGTTGTTTTTGTTAAATCTTCTGTCTTAAAGACATGATAGCCTTCGTAGTGGTAACTGGCGTCGATGCCTTTCATATAGACTTCGCGGTCATTGATTTTTTCGGTCAGAGCAGCGTGCAGCAGCGCTTTTATCTCCACATCCTTGACCGGGCTGCGCTCCATTGCAAGAAGATAATCTTCTTTATCCACCCTGCTCCAGTCGATGACCTGATGCAGTTCTTTTTTCAGAATAGCATCCAGCCAGATTCGAGTGCTTCGGCCATTGCCCTCCCGAAACGGATGCGCCACATTCATCTCCACATACTTCTCGATGATTTCATCGAAAGAAGACTGCGGCATAGCGTCGATGCTTTCCAGTGCCGGACGCAGATACATCACCGGTGCAAAGCGGAAATTTCCTTTGCAATGTTCACTGTCCGCATCTGTCCAGCGAACTCGTAGACATCACCGAACAGGCATTTATGGATGGCCGCAAGCCCTTTGAAGGTGCCTACCTCGAAGGTATCCAACAGGCCGGTGTCATAGAGCTCAAGCGCCCGGGTCTTGCTGAGTTTTTCTTCTG
>VOFB01003709.1_pt1 | contig 18051 bp, 34 predicted proteins | sample 5384141 | NCBI WGS metagenome assembly VOFB01 (sample SAMN12384721, study PRJNA508395) | human gut metagenome | isolation source: healthy gut A | host: Homo sapiens | reverse complement strand
ATTTTTATGTGGTTTATTGAATGTTTACAAGATTTTTTTGCATTTTACATGTGGATTTATTGATATTTTTTCAAAAAAGCCCTTTACAAATCCACATAATCGGGCATATAATAAAGTCACAAACAACAAAGCATATTGAAGCAATCGCAAACCCAACAATAAAACCACATTTAAACACGGAGGAAATATATTATGAAAATTTTGGAATCTAAATTCGTACAGGGATTTATCAAAATGGCAAATGATGGTTATCTTCAGGGATGGCATGAGAGAAACGGCGGAAACTTTTAAGTTATCGTCTGAAAGCAGAAGAAGTAGAGATGATCCGTCCACGACTGAACGCGCCAGGAGAATGGACCCCTATCGGTGTTGAGGTTCCGGGACTTGCCGGAGAGTTTTTCCTGGTAACAGGAAGCGGAAAATACTTCCGTAATATCATCGTTGACCCGAAGTATGTCTTGCGATCATTGAGCTTTTGACGAGACAGGAACAAATTACCGTATCCGCTGGGGTCTTGTAGAGGAGGAAGACCGACCAGCGAGCTCCCAACTCATCTGATGAACCATGAAGTAAAAGAAAAAAGCTAACAACGGTAAACACGTGTTATTTACCATGCACATACCACCAATACCATTGCACTTACCTTGTTCTTCCTCTGATGACAAAGTATTCACCCGTGAACTCTGGGAATCTGCAACAGAGTGTCCGGTAGTATTTCCGGATGGTGTGGGAGTTATCGGATGGATGGTTCCAGGTGGAAGAGAAATCGCGATCAAAACCGCTGAACTGATGAAAAAATATGATGTGGTTATCTGGGCGCATCATGGTATGTTCTGCTCAGGCGAGATTTTGACCTGACCTTCGGACTTCTTCATACCGTTGAAAAAATCCGCAGAGATCCTGGTTAAGATCTTATCCATGGCTCCGCAGAAACTGCAGACCATCACACCGAATGACTTCCGTGCGCTTGCAAAGATTTCAAAGTAACTTTGCCGGAAGAATTCTTTACGAAAAGAAATAAAATCCTTCATATGCAGCAAATCCTATAATCGGTATTCCTATCTGAAACTTTATCAGAAACAACCAAATATTTGCTGATTTTTGCCGATAAATCAGGCGATAAAAACATATCTGGTTTATCAGCAAATTAATATCAGAAAGGATATGGGATAAAGTATGGAAGAATTATATAAAACGATCGAAGAGAAGATCCAAAGCAAGCGGATTACCCGCGAAAGATTTCCGGGAGAGGGACGTTTACGACACATCTGCGCACGTCAGATCGATAGGAAAGAGAATGGAAGCTAGGCTTCTTTCCAAATTTGATGATGATGTGATCTTTGAATATCATATCTCAATATGGACAGAATTTAATCTGGGTGTTCTTACCATGCGTACTCCGGAGGGTGTATTCGAGACAGATTTTGATAAATAAGTTAAGTACGGATTTTGATTTTGGGTCATGGATATAATACAGATGTCCATAATCACTGCTTAGGTTTTTGAACCCTACAGGAATTTGAGATTTTCTTGATCTGATTAAATATATAGAGGCAGTTGATTTACATAATTTATATTATGTGAACTAACTTTGTCTCTATATTTATATACAATACATGTCCCAAACGAATCAATTTGCTCCGCAGTCCCATTATTCATCAGTCCTCGCGAAGACGTACCGCCTTGGCCGCCTGACGCCGTCTAGCATCATCCAGAGCCGCATAATGCTTCTTAGTAGTATTGACATCCTTATGACCCAAAACATCCGCTACAAGGTAAATATCACCGGTTTCCTGGTACAGGGCAGTACCATAGGTGCTGCGAAGCTTATGCGGGGTGATCTTTTTGTAGTTGTGATCTCCCTGGCATATTTTTTAACCAGATTCTCGATAGCCTGAACACCGATCCGGCGGCGTTGGGTAGAATAGAAGAGAGCGTGCTCATGGCCTGCCAGAGGCGTAATATTCTCCCTGACTTCCAGATATTTCTTCAATGCTTTTTCGACTTCCGGACCAAAATATACAACCATTTCATGTCCACCTTTTCGGGTGACTTTGATTCCATTATTTTTAAAATCTACATCTTCAATATCCAGCCCGACACATTCCGATACTCGGATCCCGGTACCAAGAAGGAGAGTAACAATAGCAAGATCTCTGTCCTTCGTTTTTTTCATGGTACATCCGTTTCTGCCCGGTCAGCGTATCTCCGCAATGCTCAATATAATCCAGAAGCATGGCAACCTCATCTGTATCCAGACGAATAATATTCTTATCATGGATCTTGGGCACATCGATCAGAACAGACGGGTTGGTGGTGATCATTTCATGTTTATAATAGTAAGCATAAAAACTTCTTAAAGCAGAAATTTTACGTTTGACGCCACGTTCACCATTTGTTTCCGTTTTGGAAGAGTCCGCGGATTTATAAACTTTGAGAAATTCTTCATATTCCTCAAGATCAACAGCCTTGACCTGATCCAGAACATCAACTGTGAAATCCGACATGGTTTTGTCTTTGAACATTGGATTTTGCTCCAGTAAAACTGGAAAAATACACGAATGTCATATGCATAGGAAATTCTGGTCTTGGTTGTAGTCGTTGCATCAATAGCCCGGAAATAATCCCTGCAAAATGGCGGAAGCGTTTTTAAAACCTCACGGAGTTTTAAAGTATTGTCAATGTCATTTTGTTCGTGGTAAGTAATTTTGTTATCCATAAAAACTCCTTAATATATAAATTTGCAGGAAATACCTGAAACACCTGTTAAAAGAAGTGGTTTTACACTCATCTATATCTATACGACAAACCCGAGTTTTTCAAATAGATAGGTAGTATAAACAGCTACTTCCTGCAAAATTGCCTGTTTTTGATAAATTTTCAAGTAAATAAAGTGCCTCCTTATGGAAGCACTTTTTATTATTATTTGTCGTTACCCTCTGAGGTTTTCATCAAAAATAACGGTAAACGGTCCGTCATTTTCCAAAGATACTTTCATATCTGCACCAAAAATTCCGTGTTCCACAACCGGGACCTGTTTACTGGCTTCCGAAATAATATATTCATATAATTTATTTGCTTCATCCGGTGCACCGGCTTCTATAAAAAGCTTGGACGGTTTCCCCTTACGGCAGTTTGCATATAAGGTAAACTGTGAAACCAAAAGCAATTCCCCGTTTACATCCGCCAGGGACAAATTGGTCTTTCCATTTTCATCCTCAAAAATACGAAGTCCCAGAAGCTTTTTCAGATACCAGTCTGCATCCTCTTTGGTGTCCTCACGGCCAACGCCGATCAGAACAAGAAACCCTTTTCCGATTTTTCCGACAATTTCTCCGTCTACTTTGACTTCTGCATGATTTACACGCTGAATTACAAATTTCATAACCTGTTCTTCCTCCGTCTCCGTCTGTTTTTCTGCTTCAATCGAAAGCCTATATATTTCGCCTGAATAAATTTAACTAAAAATGTAAACATTCGTTTAATTTCATCCCAAGCCCCGGACCAGATTCTGTTTTTTCCGCTTTTACTGTAACTTCCTGTGCTTTTGATACGGATTTTTTCACCGGCATTGGCAGGACCTTTCCGGAAACAGGGGTCTACACAATCAATATCTCTATAAAACTCAGCATCTGCAGACATATCTTTTTCATCAAGACTACGTCCGATCAGCTTCCATACGGCAGCATTCAGCACAGCAAATACAGGAACTCCAACGATCATTCCCGAACTCCAAATAAACCACCACCGACCATGATTGCAACAATAACCATAAAGCTGGACAGTCCGGTCGACTCACCCAGGATCTTTTGGTCCAAGGATATTTCCGTCAAACTGCTGAAGGATCAGAATAAAGATCAGGAAATACAGGCTCTGAATGGGATCTACCAGCAAAATAAGAAGTGTACATGGAACAGCTCCCAAATATGGTCCGAAAAACGGAATAATATTAGTTACACCTACGATCACACTGACCAGGATCGCATATGGTGTTCCTGATAATGGATGTTCCCACATAACACAATACACCGATAATTGCGGAATCCAGGATCTTTCCGCTGATAAATCCACCTAAAGGTTTTATGCGTAAAACGCATGGAATGAACAAGAAAGGTTGCCCATTTGGTTGGAAGAACTGCATAAACAGCCATTTTTGCCTTGGCAACAAATCCCTCTTTATCCGCCAGTATATAAAGAGATACGATCGCTCCAATAAGGAAATTCTTCAGAAAAACAAGAAGATCCAGAAAGCTTTGCAGATATGTTCTTTCATCATAGACTGCATCTGGGGAAGGATCGTATTTGTCAGATACTCCTGTAATCTACTGGAATATTGATTGATCTGGCTGATCATATCCGATTCAGTTTCCATCCCTTTTCCACGACGGAGTTTAACCAGTTTTCCACTACACTTACGTAATGAGGAAAACTGTAAATAATATTCATGATGCTTCGAATCAATTGAGGAAGGATCATCATGACAAGGGCATAAATGACCAGAAACATAAGAAATACAGAAAGGATCACACAGATCCAGCGTACTACTTTCCTCCCTTTTTTCTGAAGTGCTTTATTCCTTTTTTTTAAAAATCGGAAAAATGATCTTCCTCTCCAAAAAATTAACAATGGGAGTTAGCAGATATGCTATGGCAGCTCCGTAAATGATCGGCGCCATAATACCGAAAAATGTTTTAATTCCGGTGATCAGAGATTTCATATGGAAAATCCCGTAATAAAATAAAATACTGGCAGCAATAACCAGAAATGCAGTCACACCTAACTGCACATAGCGATGGTTCCAACGAATTTTCATAGTAATTTCCTCCACCAGGTGATTATAACATAGCATCTCTGGTTTGTGTCTAAAAAACATAAACATTATTTTCCAATAACCTGCAAAAGATAAATTCCGACTTCAGGGTATCGCGCGATACAGAAAACACCCCGCCATAAAATGGCAGGGTGCCTAAAAATCTGATGTTTATTTTTTCAGGCTGTCATAAATGTGAATGGCTTCGATAATGGCCTTCGCAGTTCCATCAATACCAAGCTTGCTGCTGTCCAGACAAAGATTATAGCTGTCGGCAGATCCCCATTTCTTATTGGTGTAATAATTATAGTAACTGGAACGGCTCTTGTCTGTTTTGTTGATCATGTCTTTGGCTTCTTTGGCGTTCTTATTGTATTTCTGGGAAATACGGCTGATACGCCAGTCAAGGTCTGCATGTATAAATACACTGAAACAATTCGATTATCTGCAAGTGCATAATCTGCACATCTGCCGACCATTACACAGAGGACCTTCCTGAAGCCAGCTTCTTGATTGCCTCAAACTGTGCAAGAAAAAATCTTATGGTTCATAGGCATGTCTGTAAATCCGGCTGAGGAATATCCAAAAGAATATGTATCCATTACAAGAGAATACAGGAAACTATTGGTAGGTTTTTCATCATGATGCTCAAACAGCTCTTTGCAGATTCCGCTGTCATTTGCAGCGTGTTCCAGAAGTTCCTTTATCATAACATTTAATTCCGAAATATTTAGCAACCTCCTGTCCAATCTGTCTTCCGCCGCTTCCATATTCACGTCCGATTGTAATAATAGAACTTGTTGTATTGTTACTCATAACAGCCACATCCTTTCTGCTCAGATTCAGCGAATTTGCAAATATTAACTCCGCTTCCTCTTTAATATAGTTATTATACACTATATTCCACAAGTTTTCCAGCTATTTTCGCAATTTTGTCAGCAATTTAACAAAATATTCCGGAAGTGGGCTGTAAATTCCATATATTCCCGGTACGTGGATGAACAAATCCAAGGATCATTGCATGAAGTGCCTGTCCCTCCAGATGATAGGGATTTCTGGATGAACCATACACCGTGTCCCCAAGAAGCGGATGTCCGATACTGGCCATGTGCACACGGATCTGGTGGGTACGTCCTGTTTCAAGACGACATTCCACATACGTGGCCTCGCCAAAACGTTCCAGCACTTTGTAATGTGTTATTGCATCTTTACCATTTTATGATTGATGGCCATTTTTTTACGATCTGTCGGATGCCGTCCAATAGGTCCCTCTATGGTTCCCTCATCCTCTTTCAGATTTCCCTGCACAACTGCCCGGTAGCGTCTGCGGATACTGTGACGTTTCAGCTGTTCTGCCAGATCCCGGTGAGCAATATCATTTTGCATACCAATAGTGCCCCAGTGGTATCCTCATATCAATTCTGTGGACAATTCAGGCCGCATCACCTGTTAATACCCGGAAAGGCTGTCACCACAATGTGCCATAACTGCATTGACCAGTGTTCCCCTGATAATGCCCGGCTGCAGGATGTACAACCATCCCTTTGGGCTTATTAACGATCAGTACATCTGCATCCTCGTAAAAGAATATCCAGCGGAATATCCTCCGGAACGATATCCGGCTCACTGGAATCTGGATCTCCAGATTCTGTCGTTTTCACGGACCTTATAATTAGATTTGGCAGCCTCTCCCACGGTAATCTGTCCTTCTTTCAGAAGTTTCTGAAGGAAAGACCTGGAAAGACCGCTGTCTTTCTCAGCAAGATAGCGGTCGATTCGTATACCTGATTCTTCCTTTTTTCTACTGTATAATCATATATTTCCATTTATATCTCCTACAAGAACAGACAAATGCATTATATCTCTTCTGCCCGGATCACTGTTTGATATTCAGAAACGCCAAAATCATCATCTCTGTATTTCGTGCATACAAACAGGATCAGAAAAAATTCCACTTACAACCACATAAACATCCGCAAGATTAAATACCGGAAAATCGATCAGGGAGAAATAGATAAAATCGATCACATACCCTCTGAAAAAACGATCGATAAAATTTCCCAGTGCACCAGCTGCAAGTACTGTAGCAATGGTGAGCAACGGCAGATAAACCGCTCTTTTCGGAATACGGATCCATGCATAGAGGATCACCCCAGAAACAGTACACTCACAATGGCAAAAAGAGTACACTTCCCTGAAACATTCCAAACGCAATTCCCCTGTTTTCCGGATAGAGATAATGGAGTTCAAGTACGCCAGGAATCAGCGAAACCGATGGTTGTCCTTTCAGATACAGATATGATAGCCATTTTGCTCCCTGATCCGCAGCCACGAGTAAGATCAGCAAAAAAATGTCCCCCGACATACACTTACTAAAAGACATTTTCTGATGATGGTTAACACGACTGATCATAGAGTTATCTCCTGAATACAGGAAAGCATTTCTTCATCGGTAACTGTTTTGTCGATCAAGCTTTTCCGATACCATCCATCAGGATAAACCTGATATGTCCCTGTTCCATTTTTTTTGTCTTTCTTTGTTGCGGAAAGAACTTCTTCCGGGATAAGACCATCTACATGCACCGGAAGATCGTAATCCGAACATCCCTGGCAGATTTCCTGATATTCTTCTTTGGTCAGAAGTCCTCGTTTCATGGAAAGATATGCCGCAGCTACCAGTCCGACTCCACACACTGTCCGTGGAGCAGGGTGAAATTCTTAAGTTTTTCTACTGCATGCCCCACAGTATGTCCCAGGTTAAGAAGCGCACGCTCTCCCTGCTCTTTTGGATCACGCTCCACAACGCCTGCTTTGATCTCACAGCATCTGCGTACCATTCTGGCAATCCGTTCCATATCCAGCTTTTTGATCCCTTTCTGCTCACAGCATACATAGCGGAAAAAATCTCCATCACAGATCAATCCTGTTTTTAAAATCTCACCCATTCCGCAGGCAAACTGTTCTGCCGGAAGCGAAGAAAGAGTGCTTAGATTCATATATACAAGACGTGGCTGGTGAAAAAGCTCCTACCATGTTTTTGTATTGCTGAAAATCGACGCCCGTTTTTCCTCCAACGCTGGAATCTACCTGTGCAAGCAGTGTCGTCGGTACCTGAATGAAGTCAATCCCCTGAGATAAGTTGCCGCGCCAAATCCGGTAAGGTCGCCTACCACACCACCGCCTAATGCAACAAGCAGACTTTTTCGGTCAAGACCATTTTGGATCAGGGCCTGATACAATGCCGAAACGGTATTAAGGTTTTTGTTTTTTCTCCTGCCTCAAAGGTGAACACAGAAATATCGGAACTTACCTCACTTAAAACCTGTTTTACAGATTCTTCATACAGTGGTCCCACATTAGAATCTGTTACAATGCAGATTTTTCTGTCAACAAGTCCTTCTTCCTTCATAACCTGTGCCAGATTAGAAAAATCTTCTTCAAAACAGATGGGATAATGAAAATCACCTTCTCGTTTTACAAGTAATTTTGATGCTGTCATTGCGTTTTCCTCCCTAGCTGTTCAGATATAAAGCAGAATCCGTACCCCAAGACGTCCTTTTTTGTCTGACGGGATACCCCATCATAAATAAAACGTCCCTTTTTCCGAACGGATATGATGTCTCCCTCTTTGGGCTCATAACCATTGGATGTGATCAGTTTTCCATTTACAAAACAAGCCCTTCTTCAATACAATGCACAATACTGCTTCTGGAAGTCCCAAAAGCCAGTGCGATCAGGGAATCCAGCCGCACAGATGCACAGGTTCCACTAACTGGTTTCAGTTCCGGCCTCGGAAGATCACCCGGATCTTCTATCTTCGACGCCACAACTGTGGTATGTCTTACACGACACAGATTCTCCAGAAAAAATCTGTCATCTGACGCAGACAGAAAAAGCTCGCAGTATGATCTTCTATAAGAATATCCCCAACAACACTCCTGTCAACCCCAAGATTCAGGATCGCTCCCAAATAATCCCGATGTGTCAGATCTTCTGAAAATTTCACTGCTTTTGGCTCAAGCCGGATACAATCAATGGGATAATCCCATGTAAAAGCAAGAGCATCAGGATGAAATGCTACCATCTGACGCTCTGCATTCTCATATCCGCCAAAACCTTCCGCTGTAACACCCAGCTTATGAAAATTCTGACTGTTTAAAATATTCCGTTCATTTAAATTAAGAAAATCCGAAAATGTGACAATATCTCTCTGATAAGCCAGATTTGCCAGTTCACGGATTCTCTTAACAAAAGTTCTTCTTTATCCATGAGGTTAATAACCCACTCTAACAGACGGCACAGAACCGCCAAGGATATTCTGAAGGTCACCGGTAATATCTACATTGTACGGTCCAAGTACAAAATATAGCTGGATACTTTCTGAAGGCTGCCGCCTAAATGAATAGCATGCACCGGACGTGAAATCGATGATCCTCTGTGCCAGTTCCACATCAATTCCCTCCAGATTCAGGATCACGGTAGAATTATCGACCAGTGTATCCGCAATTTCTCTTGCTTCCTCCATGGTTGTAGGCTTGATCACACAGACTTCCATATTTGCAGCCTGGGAAGAACGCTTGCTTGTACGCATTGGGGTGATCTTGGAAGAAGGTGCCGGTCTGGAAATACGTTCCTGTTTGCCGGGGCCTTGGCTGCAGCTGTCTTTCAGATGACTTAGCAACAGGTGCCTTAACTGTTTCATCTTCCGGCTCATCCTCCAGAAAATCCTCTTCCTCGTCATTTTTTTCTTAGAGAATTTATCAAAAAATTTCTTCTTTGGTTTCTCTTCCATATCATCATCTTCATCGAGGAAATCGTCATCATAATCGTCCTCATCCTCAAGAAGGCTATCATCTAACAATTCGTCATCGTCATAATCGTCGTTCAGTTTGATGGCATCTAAAAACTTGTCTAAAACGCCCATTTTAAATCTCCAATCTTATTAGTCTTATAATGCGTAATTTCTTGCACCAAAAAATACCAGTGCCTACACGCACCATCGTAGCGCCCTCCTGCACGGCAACCATGTAATCTCCGGTCATACCCATGCTCAAGACGCTCATATTAACATTATTAATGTTTTTGCTGCAATGTCAACACTTAATTTCTTAAGTTCACGGAAAATTTCGCGATTTTCCTCTGCATTATCAACATAGGGAGCAATTGTCATGAGCCCCTTTATCCGAATGTGTGAAAAATCTGCGATCTGTTCTATAAGCGGTAAAACTTCTTCCGGTTTCAGACCAAATTTACTCTCCTCCTGTGCTACATTTACTTCAATAAGTATCGGAACAATAACCGCTTTTTTCTTGCTGCTTCTTTTTTCAATCGTCTCGGCCAAGCGAAGCGAATCTACAGAATGGATCATTGCAACTTTATCGATAATGTATTTTACTTTATTACGCTGCATATGCCCAATCATATGCCATTTGACATCTGAAGGCATCTGATCATATTTATCCACGATCTCCTGCACTTTGTTCTCTCCGAAAACACGAGCTCCGGCATCATAAGCTTCTTTCAGCATTTCCACCGGTTTGGTTTTGCTTACTGCGATCAGTGTGACTTCATTCGGATCTCTGTTAATTTTATTGCAGGATTCATTAATATTTTTCTGCACCTGTGCCAAATTTTCCGCTACCATGATATAAAGCCTCCTTTAATTAGTAAAGTATATCCTGTTCGCTAACTTTGTCCGCATTTTTTCACAATACGGTCATATCTGACAAGCCCATTATAGGTTTCCTTTGATACAACCGCATATTCCTCATTTTCATCCAGGATCTCGATCCGGCGGAATACCGCATATCCCTGATTGACACAGAAAACTCCCTCCAAAACTTCTGTATCTCCGATGATAAACTTCTCTCCACTATCCGGCTCAACAAGAGCATCACCTTCTTTAAATTTATTCTTGTCTACGTAATAAATATAGCTTGTTTCCTGTGTTTCTTTGTCTGTGATCTCATCACGGCCATAGATACCGGCACTGACAAAGGTTGTCGTACTGTCGCCTTTTTTATTTCTTCCGGAAAGCATAAATCCGGATTGCTGTGTTTCATCATCCGTCGTAAGATATTTGGAAGGTATTGCATAAAACTCCTTCGTTACGATAGAAGATAACGGGATCTTTTAAACCTGTCACATTGTTCGTGACAAGTTCTATTTCCAGAAACCGGTCTGACGCATATCGGATCAGTCCCTTATTAAAATCAATCTTACCGTATTTAGCCCCATCGATCTCCATGATCGAAAAGTCTCCTGTCTGCGTCAGATCATCTTTCAGGAACTTGACACGGATCGATGTACGCTCCTTCAGATTAGCAGCCTGCTTCTCACTTAAAGGAATCAAAAAGACTCCAGCGTTCATCTGTAATGATCGTATAAATATCATCTCCGGCCTTTATCTGTCCATCTGTTTTCAGATCCGTTTCCTGATAGGAATTCTGATCAAAATCAGCAGCTGTGACATTATCAACGGTTTTGGTTTCGTAGCCATCTGTAGAATACAGGATGATCCCGTCTGTCTGCGCACGGCGGATATTCGGATCACTGGAAACTATTGTTGTAACTGTGGCTTCCTCTCCATCTTCAGACGTCGTGCTTGCAGAAGAAGCTCCCGAACTGTCTGAAGCATACTGAAGGATGCTTCCATTGAGCTGATATTTAAAACTATAGGCACTGTTGAATTTGCTGGGATCAAATCCTTTGGAAAAGCTTTTGCATATTACTGCGTATATCCGCCAGCTCCTCTCTGTTTCAGAGAGGTTACATTGTCTGCAGATCTTGAACTGTTCAGACTGTAGACAGCACCGTTGGCATTGATCTTGGTACCTTCCCTTGCGTAATATGTAACGTAACCGCCCGCATCTGCCTGCACTACGTTCTCTGTCATGATCGCCAGCCCTGTGTATGTCTCATTCATGGATAACGGACCGGAGGGAACCTGATAAGATTCCATATGAGAAGCTGTAAGATAAAGAATCACACTAAAGATCATATAGATAAAATTGCTCCGAACATTACAGTTCCAATGTTCAGACCAAAAATTTTACGAAGCTTTGCTAAGAATCCCGGAGTTTTTCCGAATGTACTTTATTATCCGGCAAATGAATGCCTCCTTTACATCGTTCATCTCTTAAAGTTCGTGTTATTGTAACATTTTATTTAAATGAATACAAGCTTTAAAACGTGAGAACATACTTTCCGAATATCCGTTTGCCATTTTTTCAAAAGTATGTTATACTATTCAAAATATAATTTCGTGATGCTGTCATATTATGGTCGACAGCAGATAAAATCAACCCAGGGAGGTACACATGACATATGGCAGAATCAGTAAAAAGCAGCAGGAAATACTGGATTATATGAAAAATGAGATCCTTAACAGAGGTTTTCCGCCCTCCGTCCGTGAAATCTGTGAAGCAGTAAACCTGAAATCCACATCTTCCGTTCACCCCATCTGGAAGCACTGGAAAAAATGGATATATCCGCAGAGATGCAACGAAACCACGTGCGATTGAGATTATTGATGACAATTTTAATCTGGTCCGCAGAGAGGTTGTGAATGTTCCTCTTGTAGGCACTGTTGCTGCCGGACAGCCGATCCTGGCAGTGGAAAATATCGATGCTTACTTTCCGATCCCGGCTGAATATATGCCCAATGAACAAAGTTTCATGCTGACTGTCAAAGGCGACAGTATGATCAATGCAGGTATTTTTGATGGAGATCAGGTTCTTGTAAAGCAGCAGGCAACAGCAGAAAACGGCGACATGGTAGTTGCTCTGATCGATGATTCTGCAACAGTTAAGACTTTCTACAAAGAAAATGGTTATTATCGACTTCAGCCGGAGAACGACAATATGGAACCGATCATCATCACCGGTAATCTGCAGATCCTCGGCAAAGTATTTGGTGTATTTCTGTTTCTTTTCATGATAATATAAACAACAGATCCCACCCAATGTAATGATTTAAAGAGAGATATCTTTAAGGTAGCTGTACAGCCCCCACAAAGATATCTTTTTTTTCAGCAGAAAACTTCTGCTTTTTGATTTCTTCTTATTTAGTTCACATAATATTTTTACAGTAAACCAATATAACAAATTTTACTCATTCTCACCAAGAAATTCTTTCCGCATCAAGAATCTTGCCGTCTCTCCAGATCCTCTCAAGATCGTAGAAAAGTCTGTTTTCCTCATCAAAGATATGGATGATCATGTCACCGTAATCCATGAGGACCCAGCTGGAGTTTCTGGTTCCCTCGATCTGTTTTGCTTCATATCCGGCACGGCCAAGCATTTCATCTGCATTGTCAACCATTGCCTGTACCTGATTCTGGTTGGAAGCACTTGCAATCACAAAATAATCTGCGATCACAGAAACTTCATGAATATCAATGATCTTGATATCCTTTGCTTTTTATCATCCAATGCCTTGCAGGCAATTCGACCATATCTTTTTCGATGCTCATAGAATTTTATTCCTCCTGTCTGTTGGCAGTATCCTGCATTTTCCTGTCATGGAGATCTTTGTAATAGACATAGGCATCTCTGGTTGTACTGTCGATTTCTTTCGGATTTTCCTCCAGATATTCCAGTGTATCCTTTAAAATCTCATACATACACTCATCCAGATCTTCAAAAGCAATCTTTCGCACCTTCGCAAGATTCGGAGCTTTGTCACGCATTGGTTCAATATAGTCTGAAATATATACGATCTTCTCAAGAAGGCTCATTCCCGGTCTTCCTGTTGTATGATAAGTGATCGCTGTCAGGATCTCTTCGTCTTTAATATCATATTTACTGCTGGCCACATAAGCTCCCAGTTTGGCATGAAGAAGAAACGGATGTTCCTTTTCAAAATCTGATACCGGAATATCATGCTGGCTGCACAGCTTCAGTTTCTTTTTATTTGGAATACATTTTGCACTGTCATGAAGAAGTCCTGCAGCCTGTGCATCCTCCAGATCATAATCATAAACCATGGCAAGCGCAGCACAAGTGTACATAACCCCATTGTATGCTCAAATCTGGCCTCATCCAGATATTTGAAAGTTTCTTTTTATCTTGATAAAATCATATTTTCCCATCTGAATCATTTCCTTTATAGATATCGTTTTTCTCAATATAGGAAATCACAGGCTTGGGAACATAATAGCGGAGACTCTGCCCGCTTTCATGCCAGGAACGGAGCAGCTCACTGGAAACATCAATATTCATGGTATCCAGTCGAATAAAATTCCCGTTATACTTCTGTGACAGAAGTTGCATCTGCTGATCAAGTTCCTTCAATGGAGTATGATCTCTGGTTGCCACTACCAGTACTGCTTCCTGACAAATGCGTTCCGGTTCCATCCAGGTATCAAAATTAAAAAGCGAATCTGCACCGATGATAAAATAATACTCTGTGTCCGGATTCGCTTTATTCAGCTGTTCCAGAGTCCGGTAAGTATACGTATAGCCTTTCCTCATGCATCTCGATCAGAGACAGCTCAAAGTGAGGATTATCCTCTATGGCAAGACGGACCATTTCCGCACGCTGTTCATCAGTCGCTCTGCCCTTACGGTTCCGTTTATGAGGTGGATTTCCGCAGGGCATGAACAAAACTTTATCAAGCTCAAGCTGTTCATAGGCTTTTTTCTCCCAGGATCAAATGCCCCATATGAATGGGATCAAAAGTACCACCCATGATTCCTATTTTTTGTTGCTTTGCTCATTTATAACCTCCCGAGATTACGGAAGAATGATTTTTTCTTGTCCTTTTTACCTTCTCTGTAAAGAACGATTTTCTTTTACCGATCACCTGTACAACCTGGGAATGGGTCGCTCTGCAAGAACCTGTGCCATTTCACTTAGGATCCTCCAGACAGTTCTGAAGCACACTGATTTGTCATAATTTATCTCTCCTCTGAATATTTATAGTAATCAAAATCAAAGCCGTACATACGCACAGTATCACCTTCCTGAATGCCTGCCTTCTCAAGTTCTTCCAGGATGCCTCCCTCTTTCAGGAATTTCTGGAAGAAGGCGAAACCCTTTCGGAATCAAGATTGGTATAGCCAAGCATTTTTTCAATCTTAGGACCTTCCACAACGAAAGATATCCGGATCTTCCTCGCTGCGCTCCACAGTAAACGGAAGATTTTCATTTACAAGAACATCTTCCGGGAAGAATTCCTGTTCAAACACTACCGGTTTCATCGGGCTCTTATCCAGAAGCTCTTTCACATGGAAAAGGAGTTCTCTGACACCCTGCCCGGTAACGGCTGAAATTGGATAAACCGGAATACCCTGTGGCTCAAATTCTGCCTTTCAGTTGATCAATAGGGCTTTCTTCGCCATCATCAAAAAATACAGTCAATTTTGTTTGCTGCGATTACCTGTGGTCTTGCAGCAATTTCCGGATTATAAGCTTCCAGTTCTTTATTAATCTTGTAAATATCATCGATTGGGTCACGACCCTCTGTAGATGCTGCATCTACAATGTGGATAATGACTCTGGTACGTTCAATGTGGCGGAGGAACTCATGTCCAAGTCCCACACCTTCGGAAGCACCTTCGATCAGACCGGGGATATCAGCGATCACAAAACCACCGTTATCAGTATCTACAACGCCAAGATTTGGGCTCAATGTTGTAAAATGATAGTTAGCAATCTTCGGCTGTGCATTGGTCACACGGGAAAGGAAGGTAGATTTACCTACATTCGGAAAGACCTACCAGACCAACATCTGCGATCACCTTCAGCTCCAGAAGGACTTCCAGCTCCTGCGCCGGCTGGCCTGGCTGTGCATATTTGGGTACCTGCATGGTAGGAGTTGCATAGTGCTGGTTGCCTTTTCCACCACGACCGCCTTTTAATACGACCTGTCTACGATTGTCACCGGACATATCCGCAATTACCTTGCCGGATTCCGCATCCATGATCACCGTACCTTCCGGTACCTTCAGACCACATCCTTACCGTCTGCACCATGGCAGCGTTTTTTACCGCCTTCCTGGCCATCCTCAGCTTTATATTTTCTTCTGTGTCTGTAGTCTCCGAGAGTATTCTGGCCCTCGTCGATCTCAAAAATCACATCACCGCCACGGCCACCATCGCCGCCATCCGGCCCGCCATTGGGTACATACAGCTCACGTCGGAAGCTTACATGTCCGTCGCCGCCTTTACCGGAGCGGATCACGATCTTTGCTCTATCTGCAAACATATTACACCTCTATTCCAAAAAAAGGCTCCAAACCGGATCGATTTGAAGCCTTTTACCTATTTCATTACTCTGCGTCTACAGGAACGATAGAAACCTGTTTCTTATCGCGTCCTTTTCTGGTAAATCTTACGACTCCGTCTTTAAGTGCGAATAAAGTATAATCTTTACCGCAACCTACGTTCTCACCAGCATGGATCTTAGTTCCGCGCTGTCTGTAAAGAATGTTTCCGCTTTTACAAACTGTCCGTCTGCTCTTTTCGCACCTAATCTCTTAGATTCGGAATCACGACCGTTCTTTGTAGAACCAACTCCCTTTTTATGAGCGAATAACTGAAGGTTCATTTTCATCATTGTTGTTACACCTCCTTGACTTTTACTGTCAAATATCGATTGTTATAACTATTCCAGCAATTTCCGTCAGTCCGAGAACAAGGAATCCATAAGAGAGCTCCCCCGTTCAGAAAGATCATTTCTGTAAAATGAATGGAAACAAATCCATCCTTTTCCTGCACATCAAATTTATCATCTGTGAATTTCTCAAGAGAATTCACCGTGGTAATGATCAGTGCAGATACCGCAGCACAGACAATATCCTGTCCCTCTTCTGCATATCCGGCATGTCCCTTCGAAAACAAATTCTTCATAAGATCCGTTTTTCTTTCTGACTTTAATTGTAATCATAATGACACCAGATTAAGCGTTGATCTTTTCGATTTTAACTTTTGTAAACTGCTGTCTGTGACCGTTTTTCTTGTGATATCCAGTTTTGCTTTTGTATTTGTAAACGATAACTTTTTTAGCTTTTCCGTTTTCAACTACAGAAGCGGTAACACTGGCATTAGCTTTCACATCTGCTCCAACTTTTAAACCTTCGTTGCTAACTGCAATAACATTATCAAAAGTAACAGTTTCACCAGCTTCAACACCGAGTTTCTCAACTCTGATTACGTCGCCTTCAGCAACTTTGTACTGTTTACCACCTGTTGCAATAATTGCGTACATCTGTGGCACCTCCTGATTATTTACTCGCCAAATTCGGTGGCTCCTGTTCTGAAACTGAAGCTCTTTAACCTCTTTGTGCGGCATACTCAATTATCATAACAGTGACATACTGTTATGTCAATAGTTTTTTTGATATTTTATTATTTTTTGTAAGCTCACGAATGTCCTCGATCACCGGACGTCTTACTTTCTTTCTGGTCATTTCCAAGATATGCAATGGTGTGATATCAATAGCCCTGCTCTTTATCGGATCTTTTCTGAGGAGCTTCTGTAAAACATGAAAAGAGTTCATCTCTGTGATCCGGATTTTCCATGTTGATAAAATCGATCAGGATAATACCTGAAAGATTACGCAGCCGCAACTGCCGGCCGATCTCCGCTGCCGCTTCCAGATTGATCTTACGGAAGGTTTCTTCCATTTTCTTCTTTCCGATATATTTTCCACTGTTTACATCAATGGATACAAAGGCCTCCGTCTGCTGGATCACCAGAAATCCGCCGCTGTTCAACCATACTTTTTCTTTCTGGATCGCATCCAGTGCGGTTTCCACGCGATACAGCTTATAAAGCGGAAGAAGTTTGTCCTGATAAAAACGAAGCTTTTCTTTAAGCTCCGGGCTGATCTCTTCCAGATATCCTAGGATCATTTCTCTGATTTCCGGCACATCGGTAATGATCTCATCCAAGTCACGACCATAAGCATCCCTTACAGCAGCCACATAAAATGGTTCTGTCTCCAGTACAAAGACTGAAACAGGTACGGTTCCGTCCCCTGAACTACGGCTTTATGGTAGCGGCCCTTCAGCCACTCCAGTTCCTTCAGGATCTCTTCTTTGGAAGCGTCTGCGGCATTGGTCCGGACAATGATACCGAATTCCTTATCCGGACGCTCTGCTTCCTCTTTCAGCCATCCGCTGAGGCGATGGCGATCTTCCAGTGCCAGCTTGGAAGACAGACCAAACTTTTATCTCCTGTAGTGAGAACAAGATATCTTCCCGTAAAATTCAGATTGGATGTCAGTGCCGGAAG
>VOFB01001608.1_pt1 | contig 18089 bp, 25 predicted proteins | sample 5384141 | NCBI WGS metagenome assembly VOFB01 (sample SAMN12384721, study PRJNA508395) | human gut metagenome | isolation source: healthy gut A | host: Homo sapiens | reverse complement strand
GATGTTCCGCCATATAGTCAAGGACTTCAAATCCGTCCATTTCGGGCATGATTATATCTAAAAAAGCACAAGTGAAATTCCAGTGCCATACTGACTAAGCAGGTCAATACACTCCTCGCCGCTTGCCGCCTCATGTATATATATTCATTGCCAAGCATTTCAGAGAGTATCTCTCTGTTTATATTTGAATCGTCAACAATAAGTATCTCCTGCTTTTGAGGCTCACCGACAACACTTTCGTGACCATCTGTGACAACTGTATCTTTCTTTGTCTTTGCCTGATACATAAGCATCAGCCTTGCTGACAGCTTCGTCAAGGCTATTGCCATCAGAGAAAACGCCGCCGACGCTTGCTGACAGACGTATATTTGAATACCCTGGCACAGTTGCCGCATGGATATTTCTGTTTTATCTTCCTGAGCTTATGGGCAAAATCGTCCTCCTGAATACCAGGCATGACAAGCAAAACTCGTCGCCACCATAACGCACAAGCACATCAGATTTTTCTAATACAGCGCCTTATAACATCAACCACTGTCACAAGCACCATATCTCCTGCGTCATGACCGCATGTATCATTATAAACCTTGAAGTCGTCAAGATCTATCATCGCAACGCCCGCAGGCACATGGGACTTTTTTAAGCTTATCTTCAAAATATCTCCTGTTGCTCGCACCTGTCAATGCATCAGTATACATTGCCTTATGATATTTTGACAGCTTATTCATTATCTTTTCTCTGTCCTGAACACCCAGCAGAGAGTCCTCATCAAGCTTTTGATAAGCTCCATAACATACGGCTCTCCGTCAACCTGAACATACTTAGAAAAGACCTGATAAATGTCAGTTCCCATAAATTCAAGCTTAGTTCTCGGCTTTTTATCAATAAAAGTTTTTAAGATATACAGTTTTCACAAGGCTCGTCCACTTTCCAAAAAGAAAACACTGACATGGATTTTCAACGCAGCGCCACTCCATGAGGACAGTCCGCTTTCAGAAGCCTGACAAAATCAAAAGTTTTCCTGAGAACGTCAATTTCCTTTTCTATCTCCGAAGAGGTAGAACTCAGTTGGCTTTCCTGTTATCATCGCAGGTCCATAATTTGTACACGTCCATATTCACGTTCTCCTTACGCTTAGTGTAGACTTATTGTTGCTTTTTTACTTTTTCGACATTATTAACTGATTTATTATACCACACCTCAATCACATTGTCAACCGAACGATACAAATTACAATATTATTCACAATATTAACACATTCATATTTTAAGCGACTTTGCTCTAGTTTTTCATATATTTATCGTCATTCATAAAGTAAATATGGCACTCCACCTTGGTTTCCTCACTGAGCGAGAGCATTTTTCTGAGTATCTTTTCGTAGAAATCAAGCTGTGAACGATATGTCTTTAAAATTCTCTCCTCAAAAAGCTTTCTGTCGGCTTCTTCCTGTATGTTGGTCTTATAGTCGATTATGATAAAGCTTCTGTCTGACATTTTAAGCACAAGATCCATAACTCCGTTGCTGTATTCATTGCCGTCCATACTGTAGAATGGAAGTATACACCGCCTGCGCATTTTTGAGCAATGTTTCGATATCCTTTTCTTTCAAAAAACTGTGAAGCTGATAGTTGATATAGTCCTTATAAAAGCTCTCAGAATCCCAAACTGCACTCGTCCTCAAAGTCGAGATACGCTCTGCTGACAATCTTCTGAATTAGCTCTTTTTGCTGTGAAGTTTTCGTTATACGGAAACAGCTTTCCACGCATATTCACCGCAAGCTCAAAGGCACGATGTACCATATGACCGATATCTATGCCCTTTGGACGTTCATAAGACAGTTTCTCCACCCCACTTGGTATAGTGACTTTTTTGCCGTCCTCAAGGTGGCTCGGAGTGATTTTGCTAACATATTTCTCACTGAGCTTTTTAACGCTTTCATCAAAAGCTTTTCGGCTGTTGTTCACCTCGTCGAATATATCCTTGACGTTTATCTGCGCCGCCTGCACAGTACTTTGCGCTGTGGCATTGTTTATCTGCGGCAGTTCTCTGCCTATTTTGCTCATTGTAAGTTTGTCGATCACAGGTTTTTCCGTTCAAAGTATACACAAATATAAAAGCCTGCTTTGCTCTTGTGGTCGCAACATATTCAAGCCTGAGCTGTTCGCCAAAATATTTATCCTCTGCCTGCTTCCTTTCATTAGGGTAGAATGTCAGATAGTCCATATATGAAAAAATCGCTTGTTTTCAAAGGTACATAGACCTGTCTTTTAGCCACAAAGGTCGGTGTACTTTCCACCGTGAATTTATGATTTTAGCCTCCGCCATAATAACGATATTTCCCTCAAGACCCTTTGCCTTGTGAAGATTCATGAGCCTTACGCAGTTCTGCTCACTGCTGTCAAGGATAAGCTCTTTTTCTTTCAGCACAGAAAGCTCGTTTTTCATCATGTCCATAAGCTCATCGCTTCCTGCAAAATCCTGCTTTTCCCACTTTTCAATAAGATAGATAAGATTTGAAAGCTCATATTCTGTTGCTGGTATTATCAAAAGAAGCTCAGGAAAATCAAGAATCTTATAAAGCTTTGCTATAGGCTCATTGACAGTATCGGCAGACGCCTTTACTGCAACAAGCGTGGCGTCATTGCTTTCACAGTTTTGTTCATAATCGTCTACGTCAATTTCAGCGTTTTCAAAATCGATGCTGTCAGGCCTACATCTCCAAAGGATAGAATAAGCCTTTTCCTTTGCGGTAGGACTGTAGCTTTCAAAAACGAACTCTGCAAGAGCAAAAATCTTTTCAGCACCAGATTGTTTTTTTTGAGGACGTTTGCCCCATTGTATATGGTATGCCACGATCTGTCAAGACCATTGAATAAAACTCCATTTGAGTTGTGTTCCAAAGAAGCAGAAGAAAATCACTGTATTTTATAGGTCTTTCCACACCCTTGTCGAATATCTTTCCGACCTTCACTAGGTCTGAAATTATCTTAGCCACGCTTTCAGCACCCGGATCTTTGACAAAATATGCCCCTCTGATAACATCATCGGAAACAGCCGCAGGCTTATCAGCCTTTGATATCATATCGCTGTATGTCATACCATATTTGCCGTTTATTTCAGGCTGGAACTTTTCATTTACCCGCTATAAGCTGCCATCAGAGCGGAAGTTGTAATCAAGTGAGAAAAACTCGCAGTTTTTTCGTTATTGTTCTGGAATTTGGCTTTCATTTTGTTATAAAGCCTGATATCAGCGTCACGGAAGCCGTAGATAGACTGTTTAGGGTCGCCCACCGCAAACAGCGCACCATCACGGAGCGGGCATTGCCATATATCACCACCTGCTATAAGCTTGCTGTCGTCTGCGCAAAGATACAGCAGAAGTTCAGTCTGCATAACATCAGTATCCTGAAACTCATCTATATAAAATGCAGGAATACTTGTCTTTGAAAACGCTCTTGCCTCACTGCTGTTTTTGAGAAGCCTCATGAGTGTGATACAAAAGCCCGTCATTTGAAACGCCTCCCCGTCTTCACTCTCCTGATAAACCTTTACAGCCTGCTCTATATACTGTTGCCGTCTTGTTGAGTGCATACAGTGCATTTTCTTTTTACATTATCAAACCCACTTGGGCTGAAAATAGCCATGTTCTCATTGCTCTTTGATGATCTTTCTTAATTTTAGTCTTATTAAAAGGCTCAAGGAACTTTTGCAAGCTTTAAGATTAGCGCAAACTTTTACATAATTATACTTTGGGTCGTAGACATTCATATTATCAGGAAAAACTTTGTCACATCACCAACAAGAAAACCTGCTACATCTTCATATTTTCCACTCAAAGCACCATTATAGAATGCACGCACAAGACTATCCCTATAGTTACACATTTCTTTATAGGCAAGCATATTTATGGTGTCAAATGTCACACTGTCATAGCTTTTATCCCTAACAAACTCAACATCTCTGTATTCAGCACACTCAAGAAATGTTTCCATAAGAAAGTTTTTTACACGGCTGTCTCTGAGCTTATATTGATTGCTGTTCAGAAAGCCGAAATCTTCTATGTTCGCACCATTTGTGCGGTAATATCTCTCGAAAAAGTCAGCCTGTGCCTGCTTTGTTTCACCGTCCTCGGCAAGTTTTAATCCCAAATGCAGGTCAACTTCAAAAGGCTGTTCTGACAGCATACTCAAACAAAAGCTGTGTATAGTGCTTATCTTCATGCGCTGTAAATTCATAACAGCGTTCTCATACAGCTTTCCTCACCGCGCATTTTTGCAATATTCTCCGTAAGCCCTGCCTGTATCCTCTCATAAAGCTCGTTTGCAGCAGGCGTTGGTGAAAGTTATAAGCACTATCTTTCAACAGGTATACCTGCGCCTATCTGACCTATAACACGCTGTATTATAAGCCTTGTCTTGCCTGCACCTGCGCCTGCTTCAACAAGGATATTCTTATCATAACTGTCTTTGTCTATTATATAGCTTTATCTGTTCTTCACTCATTCTGTTGCACCCCTGAGCAAACTTCTTCATAAGCAGGACAAAACGTGCATGGAGTAATTTTATCATTCTTATTCACAATACACTTTTTAAAGCCCTCTTCTAATATTTTATCAAATGCTGTTGTTATCATGTTTTCAATTCCAGAATTATCCTTATTGTTAACTACATGGCAATTCCCTTTTCAAGAATGAAAACATAATCTGCGGAAACGATATCACTTTTCGCTCACTTCGCCCACAGGCGTAAGACCTTTTTTCAAGTGCAAGGGCATAAATATAATCCTGTGGGTCTTCTGGAAGCTTCTCCCTGAATTTTTTGATATCCTCCGTCTTGTAGTCAACTATCTGATATGACACACCTTTGTGCCGTCTATTATCCTGTCAAGGCGGTCTATCCTACCCCTTATGGTGACTGTATATTTGCCTATCTCCACATCACCGTTGAACGGATACTCGACCTCAACGACCTCACGTTTGCCTGAGGTATATCGTCATGCAGTTCGTCAAGATAAGCCTTGACACAGGTGTAATATTCATTTCTCTCACTATGTGCCACAGCCATATCCACAGGGGGATAGTTACGGAGATAGTTTTTAGAAACGCTCTCGAATATCTCATCAAGCGCCGCTGTGTCAACAATTTCAGACACCTCAGCCGCACTTTTGCCTTTAAGCACAGTCTTGGCATAATTCTCCATTATCTCATGTATATACATTCCCTTGACATTGCCTTTGAGCCATGCACTGCGGTCTATATCCACCTCCTGCGGCTTTTCAACATGGGCGATACGCTCATAGAAAAACCTCAGCGGACACTGAAGCATAGTCGAAAGGCTTGTGGCAGAAATGATAAAATGTTCATTTTTGCACATTTCACGCAATATATCTATACGGCTTTTTCTTTGCTTTATCAAGATACTCCGTAAGGCTTTCGCTTTGCTTCGCACCGTCATCATGAAGCCCGATTTTTCTGCCTTGTTAAGAAAATCACTGTTTAATGATATCTCAGAACGCACGCTCACCTTGCGTCCGTGAGAAAGATAATCATACACTTCTATTTTGTTTACATCAATGCCCTTTTCAGCCGCAATAACAGTATACACTGCCGACGGGCTTTGCGCTCTTATTTTCACGGTATCATAAACACTACAGCTTACAACAAGGTTTGCTCTCTCAGCCATGAGAACATTTCTCACAAGGTCAGTGAGTTTTCTGCGCTCGATAGCGTCAGAACAATGGTCACGGTTGCCGAAAAGCTGTTCTCTCTCCTTATCGTTCAGAACAGGCGACTCGTCCTGCATGACAGGAAATCTTCCTGTTGTCAGACCAAGAACATATATGTTTTTCATGAAAAGCGCAGAATACCGCCCCATGAGACAGCAGGTAACAGCGCCTTTTGATGCAGGCAAAGAATACCTTGCGTTCTCTGCAATGTCGGTGATCTCAGTCATTGCTTCCTGCAAGCTAAGACTCTTGTCATAGTCTGCATAAAATCTATATCTGCCTATCAAAGCGTCCTTAACGCTTGATATGGAACTTCTCTGCTCAGCGTTTGTACCTCTCACATAATCATTCACCAATTTCAGCACGCCACCGTAAAACTCTTTTTGCGCTGACATTTTCTTTTTTAAGAACTTATAAAAGTCCTTGAACACCTGACTATTCCTTGTGCTATACCATTCAATGCCCCCAGCCGTTTCCAGAGTTCTGTGCTTCAAGGAATATCCTGCCCTTGCTTTTGGTCTTGCCGTCCTCTACTTTCTCCCTCATATTGGAAAACAGGCGAAAGCATTACATCTCTGAATAGGTCAAATCTATAGTCATTTTTGCACCATTTTGAGCATTGCCCTGAAAAATGCAACAACGTCACTGTGTCTGCATGAAATGCCCTCAGGAAATTCCACGGGGACTTTGTATTGATCGCATATTCACGAGCAAGTCCATATACTCGTCATCGGGACACAACACAGCGGTATCGCAAAGCTCATAACCACTGTTCACGATATGTAGAACAGTTCTCTCCACCTCGTTTGTTACGCCATAATTTCTCCAAAGCTCCGCCTTTGCGCTAATTTTCTCAGACCATTCTGATACTGCTCATCGCTCATATCAGCCATGTTATCTATAACCGCAGGATCAGGCAAAAGCCCTATATACTCCGCTGTCAGCTTGTCAGTTTCTATTTCTTTGTCATATGCAAAATGAACGTTGCTCACGTCTGCATTACCAGCCTTTATAAGACCGCCAGCAATGCTTATGAGCTTTGCACTGTCATATAGTTTGCTGTCTGAAAGCTTATTTTCATACGCTTGAAAGATCGCACTTAGCGTGTTGATACGTCTGCTGTCCAAGGACAGTGAATCAGGGCCTATACAGTTCATTCTAAGCTCTGATATTGTCTTGAATATCTCCATGCAGGCATTATGGTCATCGCTTTTGAAATAGTTTATACCGCTTTCATCAATAATACGTCTTACTATCTCACAGCCCTCAGCATTTGACAGTGTTATTATCCTGCTGTCCATATACTCGGCACTGGTTTCGATAATATGCTTTGCATGATCTGCGACTGTGTATCTTTCAAGCCTTATAACAATATTTTCACCGCTTGCGTTCTCCAACATTCTCTCAGCGTTGAGATAATCATTACATATGTAAACCTTTTTAGTCAAAGGGTCTGCTTCATTACAGTCTTTGAGCCACTCTATAAAAAGTCATTACGCTTTCTCCCTAACATAAATTATCATAATAACATTTTACCATAGCAGAAAAATCTTGTCAATCTACAATTAGCGTGTTTGTATACTTTTGAAACATAATATTAAAGAAAATTTATTGATAAAATCATACCGCTATGTTAAAATATACTTTGTAAAACTTGCGTGGATTTTTCCTGACAGTATGTCACTTTTTCGCCACACAGCAAACAGGCTGTGCGGCTTTTTTCTGCCCACAGACAAAGGAGTGTAAAAAATAAATGAACAGTGATTTCATGAAAACAAGACCGATCTTCCTCTTCTGCTTTTCAATGTCCCTGCCAATGGTGATATCAATGCTTGTAAACTCTCTTTACAACATCATTGACAGCTTTTTTCGTGGCAAAAGATAAGCGAGGACGCAATGACATCGCTTTCACTGGTGTTCCCTGTGCAGAATTTTTATAAGTGCCACTGCTATCGGCTTTGGTATCGGCATCAATGCGGTCATTGCCATATATCTTGGTGCAGGCAGAAAGGAAAAGGCTGACATTGCCGCAACTCAGGGGCTTGCCCTTTCAGCGGTGCACGGCATTGTGCTAATGATAATATGTATACTTATAATGCCTGCATTTCTATCTATGTTCACAAGTAATAAAAACGTTGTAGATCTTGGCGTGCAGTATTGCAACATTGTATTTACATTCTCTCCTGCATTAATGCTTGCCATTGCATTTGAGAAGATATTCCAATCTGTCGGCAGAATGAAGATATCAATGTTCAGTATGCTCTGCGGCTGTATTGCAAACATAATCCTTGACCCTCTGCTTATTTTTGGCGTTGGATTTTTTCCTGAGATGGGTATAAAGGGTGCGGCACTGCCACCGGTATCGGTCAGGTGCTGACCCTGTCATATACATAATAGCATATCTTCGCTGTGAGCTTCCTGTTAAGCTTTCCGCAAAACACAAGCGTCCTGACGGCATGATAATCGCAAAGATGTACTCCATAGGCATTCCTGCAACGCTTAATCTTGCACTGCCGTCACTTCTCATATCCGCCCTCAACGGCATACTTGCGGCATATTCACAAAGCTATGTGCTTGTTCTTGGAATTTACTACAAGCTCCAGACCTTTCTTTATCTACCCGCAAACGGTGTTATTCAGGGTATGCGACCAGTTATCAGTTTTAACTACGGAGCAGGCGAGAAGGAGCGTGTGAAGAAAATTTACCGCATTGTCCTTTACATGACAGGTGTGATATTGGCGGCAGGAACTATCATATGCGCACTTTTCCCAGCCAAGCTCATAGGGCTTTTCACGGAAAACGCCGACACTATCGCCATAGGCAAAACAGCACTTCGCCTTATTTGTATCGGCTTTGTTATCTCCGCAGTATCCGTCACCTCATCAGGTGCGCTGGAGGGACTTGGCATGGGCATTCCATCGCTTATGATATCTCTGTGCAGATTTATTGCGATAATACTGCCACTTGCGTTCTTCCTCTGCAAGCTCACGGGACCAACAGGCGTATGGAACGCATTCTGGATAACAGAAGTCGTCACCGCTTTGATATCTGTATTTATCTACAGATTTTCAGTTTCAAGGCAAAAAGATTTAAAATAAGCACCGTTGCCATTCCACAATTACCATTTATTTCTGTTTAACAACTTTTAATTTGCAAAAAGCGTTGACATTTTGCAAAAAAGTGTTATAATATATCTTGTATGCCGCTGTGGTGGAATAGGCAGACACAAGGGACTTAAAATCCCTCGGGTAAAACCCGTACCGGTTCAAGTCCGGTTAGCGGCACCAGAATAAAAGCTCTTAGATCGTTCCTATGATCTAAGAGCTTTTCTGCTATAGCAAAAAAATTGACGGCACTCAAACGAGTACCGCCAGTTATCCTATTCTTTTTCCTTTTGATCTTGAAAATAAGCCTCATTAAACCCGATATGACCTTTGGACTTTTTACAACTACCACTTTCCTCAGTATTACCTCCCGAATAGTTATAGTTTATATTATTCAAAAATCAAAAATCGGTTACCATTTTTGACTGTACTGACAGCAGATAGCCGCTTTTGAATGATATCTCAGCGTATTTTCTATCCTGCCCATCAAAGCCTTTCACTACGTTTGATATGCCAAGTGGGAAAGCATTGGTCAGCAGACAGTCCTCTACCTCATATTTCGCACCCTTTATGGTCAGACCCTCTACCTTATCGGTATATGCCACCAGCGAGAACGAAAAAGCCCTCACGGTCATATATCCTGTAACTGCCTGCACGATAAAGCCGAATTATCTCCCTATCTGCGGCTATCATTCCTTCACCGCCACAAGATAAAACATATCCCAGAGATTGGATATTTCAAGTAAGTGGTCTACTCGTCCGCCTGTTGCACCGAATATGAGAAAATCATCACAACCCGACTCAAAGCCCTGCTTTATGGCAAGCATAAGGTCGGTATCGTCCTTTTCTGAGGGAAGATCTCGATATTATCAAAAACAGGTTTTTCAGCAGAATCAAAATCGCCCATAATAATGTCCGACTTTACGCCCACTGCCTGTGCAAGCTTATAGCCCTTGTCAGCGGATATCACAAGAGAATCGTCAATAAAAGGCTTATATTCTGCCACACACTGAGCCGACACCGCTTCACCGCCTGAAAAGATAGTGCATTTCTTAGTCATTTTTGTATTCCCACTCCTTAAAAATCGCTTTGCCTGCTCGTACATTTCCACATAACTTTCATGCCTTGACTTTGCGATCTCGCCATTTTTTACCGCCTCTATGACCGCACAGCCCTTTTCCTTTGTGTGGCTGCAATCAGGAAATCTGCACTTGCCCTCATATCTTTGAAACTCAGGAAAACAACCTGCAAGCTTGTCCTTGAAAATAATATCATATCTGTTGGTATCAAACGACGAAAAGCCAGGGGTATCGGCAATATAACCACCGCCCTCCAGCTTATAAAGCTCTACATGGCGTGTGGTATGCTTTCCTCTGCCAAGCTTTTTGCTTATCTCGTTGGTGGCAAGCCCCAATGCAGGAAACATATTATTGAGCAGTGACGATTTGCCAACGCCCGTGTTTCCTGTAAATGCCGACAGCTTGCCCTCCAGCACTGCCTTAACAGCTTCACTGCCCTCGCCGGTGGTATTGTCTACCTGAAAGGTCTTTATCCCTGCGCCCTTGTATATGTCCACAAGCTCGTCACAGCTTTCCTTGTCTATCTTTGTAAAGACTACCACAGGCTCTATTTTTTTGTGAAAAACAGCTATTGCAATAAACTTATCAAGTAACAGCAGATTAGGTCTTGGTTCGCAGGTAGACGAAACGAACACAAGCATATCAAGATTTGCAAGAGGCGGTCTTATAAGCAATGAGCGTCTTTCCTCTATCTTCTCGATAACTCCGCTTCCGTCGTCCTCCAATGAAAATTCAACTCTGTCGCCGCCTACAGGAGAAATGTTCTTTCTTCTGAATACTCCTCTTGCCTTACATTCATAAATGCCGTCGGAGGCTTCTACATAGTAGATGCCTCCGATAGCTTTAACGATTATTCCATTCATGAACTACTGACCCTGCTCATCTGGCTCCTGAGGCTCCGGTGCAGGTGCTTCAGTAGTGGTAGTTGTAGTAGTTGTTGTGGTCGTAGTTGTAGTAGTTGTGGTCGTTGTCGGAGTAATGTCGATCAGACCGCTTTCATTCAGGCTTCCGCTAAGAGTAGCTGTCTGCTTATCATAATCTACGTCATATACTGCATAACGGCACTTCTGCTGATTTTCGTCATTTGTGATGAAGATAGTCAAAGTTTCTGTCTTCTTGCCCTTTACTGTTACATTTACAGAACCGCCTGCAACAGATTCTCCACTACCGATCTTCTGTGTATATGCAACGTTGCCGTTATTGTAGATGTCTATAGAATATGAGCCGTGGATACCACTTGGAAGTGGCAGTGAGAATGTTACCTCAACAGGTGAAGTTTCTCCGGTCGAAACGTAAATAGTAACAGTTGTGTCACGCTCAACATATGTGCCTTCATCTGTATCCTGCTCGATGACCTTGCCCTTATCGCCCTCATGCTCGATCTCCTTGACCTCAGCCTTGAGCTTGTTTCTCCTTGAGCATTGCAACTGCCTTTTCTTCTGTAAGACCTACAACGCTTGGTACTTTGACTCTTGTTTCAACAGGACCCTTACTTACAAACAAAGCAACAGTCGCACCTACGGCATACTGCTCACCTGCTGCCGGCTGTGTTTTCACAACAAGACCTGAAGCTATATCCTCAGACCATATATCTCTCTTAACGACCATAAATCCTGCAGCCTTAAGCTCGCTTTCAGCCACAGTGCCGTCTTTCTTCACCATGTCAGGGATAGTTGCCATTTTTTTGCCCTTACTTACAGTAAGTGTAACCGTGAAGCCTTCCTTAACAGACTTTCCTGCTGCCTGGCCCTGGAACGTGATTATTCCCTCGTCATACTGGTCATTATACTCTTCGGTGATATCAAATTTAAGCTTATCCTTATAATCCTGCTCAACCTGAACGATATTCTTGCCCACAAAGTTTGGCAGTGTAACTGTACCTGTGTGCATACCGTTTGAACCGCTGAATGACTTGAATACAACTCCTACGATAACGAACGCTGCAATGATAACTACTGCAACTGTCACAGCAAGGAGTATCGGAACAACGTAAGAACGCTTCTTTTCTTCCTCTTCTTCCTCGTCATCGTTTTTCTTCGTCATCGTCCTCATATTCTTCATCGTCGTCATAGTTCTCACTATGCTCATCGTCAAAATATTTGTTATTGTTATCAGCCACAGGGATAGGAACAGGGCTGTTCTTATATCCGAAAACAACAGATGGATTAAGCTTGAATGTGTCTATATCCTTTATCATCTCTGCTGCTGACTGATAACGTCTTGCAGGATCTCTCTCCATAGCGTGCATAACTATTTCTTCAAGAGCCTCTGGGATAGAAGGCATGATCTCTCTTGGCGGAACCGGATCCTCCTGCATATGCTTGAGAGCGATAGCCACAGGATTTTCACCGTCAAAAGGCTTTCTGCCTGTGAGCATCTCATAGAGCATAACGCCTACAGAGTATATGTCAGATCTTTCATCTGTCATATCGCCCCTTGCCTGCTCAGGTGAGATATAGTGAACAGAAGCGATAGTCTTGTCAGAAAGTGTCTTTCCGTCGATCCTGAAAATCTTGCGATACCAAAATCCATGACCTTGATAGTTCCGTCAGGGAAAAGCATTATGTTCTGCGGTTTGATATCTCTGTGAACGATACCCTTATCATGAGCGTCTTTGCAGCACGGAGTATCTGAGTTACAAAGTGCAAAGCGTCTTTTCCACCTAAGCACGCCCTGCTGCCGATAAACTCTTTAAGGGTGATGCCGTCGATATACTCCATAACGATAAACTGTATCTCGTCAGAAAATCCCACGTCATATATCTTTACGATATTAGGGTGAGAAAGTACAGCGATAGCCTTGCTCTCGTTTCTGAAGCGTCTGAGAAATTCCTCGTTCTGTGAAAACTCAGGCTTAAGTATCTTTACCGCAACAGTACGGTTTTCCATAACGTCAACTGCCTTATAAACGTCAGCCATTCCGCCTACGCCGATAAGCTCGGTTATCTCATATCTGCCGTCTAGCTTTTTTGCCGATATTAGAATCCATGTAATTCAACTCCTATATTATTCATGTTTTATTGTCATTCCATTAATTTGCTATTACCGCAAAGAGTAATATTATCTTTACCGCCGCATTCGTTTGCGAAAGCAATAAGCTGTTTTATAGCCTCGTCAAGATTATTGCCAAACACAGTTTCATATATCATATTGTCTGTGCAATAATTGGTCAGACCGTCAGAGCAAAGCAAAGACCGCAAAATTATCATTTTCTTCAAGCTCGAAATAATCGACCTCAACATCTGATTCAACGCCCACAGCCTTTGTGATAACGTTTCTCATATGATGATTTTTCGCTTCTTCTTTGGTTATCTGACCCGACCTATAAAGCATTTCCACATAAGTATGGTCAGTGGTTATCTGAGCTATACCGTCCTTGGTAAGAAGATATCCACGGCTGTCGCCCACGCTCACCATATAGACGGTCTTATCCACCACCAATGCCGCAACGCAGGTAGTACCCATGCCGTTTTTGTCAATATCCTCCTTGCTCTTGCCATACACGATCGTATTCGCATAATGCACTGAAGTGAGCATAAGATTTCTTATGGAATTTGGTTTCATATCTTTTCGGAAATTTTCCTTGATACGTTTTACTACTGCGTCAATGGCAAGCTGACTGGCAACCCGCCTGATGACGCTCCGCCCATACCGTCACAGACCACCGCAACGGCAACATTGTCAGCAAGAAATTCAGCATGCACTCTGTCCTGATTTTCACTGCGTTTTTTTCCGATGTCTGTATCAGACGCTATAAACAAGCGATTCACCACCTTTTATCAGATCTCATATTCTCGTCTTAGCTGACCGCAGGCAGCGTCTATATCCGCACCCAAGGTCCGCCTCACAGTAGCGTTTATCCCAAGCTTCTCCAGATATCCTCTGAATCTGTTGGCTGACTTTCTGTCAGAATGATAATTACGCTCCTTTATCTTATTAACAGGGATTATATTCACATGACAGACAAATCCGCCCAGAAGCTCCGCAAGCTCCCCTTTGCGTCCTCCATAGAATCGTTATGCCCGTCTATCAAAGCATATTCAAAAGAAATTCTCCTGCCCGTTACCTTAAAATAGTATCGGCAGGCGGCAAGAAGCTCGTTGATATCATACCTGTCATTAACAGGCATTATCTCGCTCCTGCTCTTATTATTGGAAGCGTGCAAAGAGATGAGACAATGTTATGCCCAGCTTTTTCTCTGCAAGCTCATATATCCTCGGCACAATGCCGCAGGTAGACACCGAAACGTGCCTTAGCGACATATTAAAGCCCTTTGGACAGGACAGCACTTCAAGGAAATTCACAACATTATCAAAGTTATCCATGGGCCTCGCTATTCCCATAAGCACCACGCCTGATATCTTTCTTCCGCTGTCACGCTCAGAAGCGTATATCTGTCCCAGAATCTCCGAGGAAGTCAGATCACGCTTGAAGCCTGCAATAGTAGACGCACAAAAGCGACAGCCCATTTTACAGCCCACCTGAGTTGACACGCAAATGGTGTTTCCGTAGTTGTATTCCATTATTACGGATTCCACATGATTTCCGTCCTCAAGCTCATATAGATATTTTACAGTATTATCGGTATGAGATTCAAGCTTTTTTACACAAATAGTGATTTTAAACAAAATTTTTCATTGAGCAGATTCCTTAATTGTACAGATAGATTAGTCATTTCATCAAAACTTGACACTCGCTTTACATGAAGCCAATCAAATATCTGCCCTGCACGGAACCTCTTTTTCTCCAAGCTTTAGTATCTCAGCTTCCAGCTCATCAGGCAGAAGCCCCAATATATCTATTTTTCCATTATCATCAAATGCTACCAAAAGATCACCTCAGCCTGATAAACTTAGCAATAAAAATCCGTCTGAATTATATTTTGCAGGTGGGATAGACATTCTGCAAAGACCGCTGTCGCCGCCGAAAGCCTCGCCTAGCGGTGCAGGCTCAAAATCAAGGTGTTCAGCCAAAAATCTGTCTGCCACCTCATCATTTTCCGCCCTTGACAGCGTGCAGGTGGAATACACCAGCGTTCCGCCGACTTTTACATACTCCGCTGACGTTTTCAGTATATCATACTGTATTTCAGGAAGTCTGTCGAAATCTGAGGGTTCTTTATACTTTATCTCAGGTTTTCTTCTTATTACGCCAAGTCCGGAACAAGGTGCGTCGCAAAGCACTTTGTCAGCCTTTGGCATTTTCTCGTCATAGACCTTTGCGTTGTTGACACCTGCGCTTATGCAGTCAAGTCCAAGCCTTTTGGCACCGCTTTCAATAAGGCCTGCACGATTTCTATGCAGATCAAAAGCAAGCACTCTGCCCTTGTTGTTCATACGCTCGGCAATTGTAAAGGTCTTTCCACCAGGTGCGGCACAAAGGTCAAGAACTGTATCGTTCTCCTTAGGATCAAGAGCCGCACAGCAAAGCTGGCTCGAAAGATCCTGAACGTGTATCCTGCCCTCTTTGTAAGCCTTAGTATGCTCCACCGCCCCTGCACCGCATATCCTTATGCAATCAGGCAGGACGGACAGCCTTTCAAATGTAATGCCCTCCTCAGCGAGCATATCCAGTGTGCTTTCAAGAGAATGAAAAACCGTGTTCACTCTTGCGGTGACAGGTGCCTGTCCCACAGAGGTTTTCAGCATTTCAAGGCAGATGTCCTTACCATATTCCCTTTGTCCACTTCTCCGTCAGCCATACAGGTGCGGAGTATTCTATAGAAAGCTCCTCGGTAGCATTTCTGCCCTTTGGAAGCTTTTTGTCGTTTCTTATAAACTCCCTTAGCATTGCGTTCACAAAGCCGCTTGCCACAGGATTTCTGTTTTTCTTTGCAAGCTTCACAGACTCGTCCACCGCCGCATTGTCAGGAACAGAGTCCATATATAAAAGCTGATAAAGACCCATTCTCAGTATAACTCTGACCTCAGTACCAAGCTTATTCTTAGGGTTGCGTGAATATTCCCGAATAATGTTATCAAGAGTTATCTGTCTTTCCAAAACGCCGTAGAAAAGTGCTGCGGCGAATTTCTTGTCCTGAGGTGAAAGGTCAGACCTTTCAAGGCCCTCGTCAAGAAGTATATTTGAATATGAGCCGCTGTTTTCAAGCCTTGTAAGCAGCCTTTTAAAACCGTTTTTTCTGGCGTTTCCATAGTTCCTCCGAATTATCCCAGCACAGTGCCGTTCTCGATATGTCTGCCTCTGAGAAAAATCAGCTGTATCCATTCTCTTTGAGCCCTCAGCCTGCACCTGAGTAAATCTTATGACTCCGTCTGAGCAGGCAACAGAAAAGTCGCTGTTATCCACCACAGTGCCCGCAGGCTTTCCGCAAGGCTTTGTGGAAGCTATCTCAGATCTATATACTTTCAGCCTTTTGCCCTCAAGCACTGTAGTAGCGCATGGCCAATCAGACAGACCGCATATCTGTTTGTGTATCTTTCTCACAGGCTTTGTGAAATCTATAGGGCAAAGCTCCTTTGAGAGCATTGGTGCATAAGTCGCAAGGCTCTCGTCCTGCTTAACAGGGGTTATCTCGCCCTTATCGAGGCTTTTCAAGGGGTATCAACAAGCACCTCTGCACCCATTTCGGCAAGTCTGTCAAAAAGCTCTGCGGCTGTTTCGTTCTCGCCAATAGGAGTAGCCTTTTCCACAAGGATATCTCCTGTATCCATGCCCTCGCCCATAAGCATCGTTGTAATTCAGTTTCAGCTTCGTCATTAAGCACAGCCCACTGTATCGGACCTGCTCCACGATATTTAGGAAGCAGCGAGCCGTGGACGTTCACACAGCCAAGCCTTTGGTATATCAAGCACCGACTTAGGGAGCATTTTGCCATAAGCCGCCACCACGATACAATCAGGGGCAAGGTCATTGATAATTTTAACATACTCCTCGCCGTCTTTTTTAAGGCTTTGCGGCTGATAAACAGGAGTGTCATGCTCCTGCGCAAGCACCTTTACAGGGGGCGGAGGCTTATAGCCTCTGCCCTTTGGCTTATCAGGCTGAGTGAAAACAGCCTGCACCTCATATCCGCTGTCATAAAGCTTTTTCAGCGTTGGTACGGCGAAAAATCAGGCGTACCCATGAAGATTATTTCATTAGTCCTCGACCTCTACAAATTCTTCAACTATCTCAGTAAACAGATGACCCTCAAGGTGTGCGCTCATGGCAAACGCACTGTGCAAACAGTTCTGATACTTCCATTTCGTACCACTTGCCGTGTCTGTCCTGCGCCTTGAACTTAACTCTCATAGTCTTGTAACATAGCCCCACTCGTTCGGGCATGAAAGACAGCCCTCCAGAACTCTCTGCTTTTCCTCGCTCTGCCATGTTATCTCTGGGTTGATAAGCTCGTAAACCTTATCGTCGATTATTATAACGACCACTCTTCTCAGCTTTGCCACCTGTGGACCTGCAAGACCAACGCCGTTGGCGTTTTCAGGGTTTCTGTCATATCATCAAGAAGCTGACCAAGCTTGTCGTCAAATTCTGTAACAGGCTTGCAGACCTTTGAAGAATCTCGTCGCTCTTATTAAGTATTTTTCTGAGTGCCATTTATTTAACTATCCTTTCTTAAAGCCCGATATCGCCGTTTATGTCGGCATAAATACGAACTGTCTGATAATCTTTATTTTTATAGAACTCGCCCAGAACATGCTTTATCATCTCCCGAAAATCCGCAGTATTGCGTGTTTTCAGGATAAGTCTGTATCTGTAGCGATTATTTATCATTTCAAATGTGCAAGGTGCAGGGCCTAGCGCTCTGAGTGGAAAATTCACCCTATGCTGTGAGATATACTCTTTTATAAGCTGAGTCACCCAGCGTGAAGCGCCTATTACCTTGCTTTCAAGGGGTGCTGAAAAGCCTATGACGCATATATCGCAGAAAGGCGGATATGTCAGCGACTTTCTCAGAGGCTATCTCCTCTTTATAAAACTCATCATAATTTTGCTCTGCCGCAAGGTTCAGCACATAATGGTCAGGCACAAAGGTCTGAATGTATGCGACCCTGGTTTATCTCCTCTGCCGCTTCTTCCTGCCACCTGAGTGAGCAGTGAGAATGTTCTCTCATAGCTGCGAAAATCCCCTGTGAACAGTGCCTTGTCAAGGGATATGACACCCACCATTGTGACGTTCGGGAAATTAAGTCCCTTTGTATCATTTGAGTGCCGAGCATTATAT
>VOFB01001231.1_pt1 | contig 18108 bp, 38 predicted proteins | sample 5384141 | NCBI WGS metagenome assembly VOFB01 (sample SAMN12384721, study PRJNA508395) | human gut metagenome | isolation source: healthy gut A | host: Homo sapiens | reverse complement strand
TATGGCAGATACCAGTCCCCAATTCCAACACTGCTAATTGTTTCTTAATCTCTATATTCATTACTTTGTACCTTCTTTCCTATAATAATCTGCACCTCGTACGATTCCATGTTTTTGCTTTTTTCGTTCTCAGACTTCATTTTATTTTTCTTGCTTTTAGATATATCCTTTATGTATGAATGAGTGTATTGTATGTAATCATATGGAAATCCTTTAAAAGCTCTTCTGCAAGCTTCCTCCAGTGTTTTTCTCCATAGATACTTGCTATATCAAGAACGGATCTGACATCCATAAGAGCCTGTTCTTTTTTTTTTTGCATTCTCATAAATCCTGCATACCACAGTCGTTGTATTTGTGCCAATTTCTTCCGCTTTTTGCGGTAGTTGATTCTACAGTTTCAGGAATATATACTGGATAAAGGAAGGTGCGATGCTTCTGTTCTCTTACCGTTTTTAAGTCCTGACGGAAGGCGTTTATGTTCTGCAATCAATTTATGTGGTGAATAAATATAAACGATTGCATTGTTGTATCTTACATCAACGTATTGATTCAGATAATCGCTGGGAACAGAGTATTGTCCTTTTTTCAAACCATATATGAGAGTTTGGCCCAACCTTATGGTTATAGGACCACCACACATCTCTCAAAGGGGATCAGGGGCAAAGCCCTCAGCATTGGCTTTTCTTCGGTTTCAAAAAGAATCCTTCTGCTGCCATTTCTCTTTTGAAACTCCTTGGAATTAAGCTTGGCAAGAGCATCCATTATGCCGCGATTCAGAGCTTCCAGGGAATGGAATGTTTTATGTCTCAACATGCCAATAATCTTCCTTGCAATCTTGCCCACGGAACCCTCCACACTTGGTTTCTGCTTCGGTTTCTAACTTCAGCCGGCATGATTGCGACCTGATAATGTTCGGCAAAAGATAAATAAGCATCATTTAAGACAACCTCTCCGTGTTTGGGATGAGTGATAACCCGGTTTTCAGGTTATCACATACGATTTTCACAGGAGAACCTTCAAAAAATTCCAACATATGTACATTACAGTACAACCAGTCGGACTGATTCATAGAAGCTGCAGCTTCAACGTATGTATACTGACTATAGGGAAATGTTGCAACAAAAAAGGTACGCCGTACATTCTGTATTCTTATCCGGATCAATATAACTCATTGTTGGTCCTGACCAGTCAACTTCCAGTGTGACACCCGGTTTATGCTCCACATGGCTGGTATAATTTTTGCTGGCCGTATACCCTTTATAACCTCTGGCGAATGTAGGATAGGAGCAGGGGGTTTACACCTTCTTTCTTACATTTTTTCACAGTATTCTTCCCATAAGAGAACTTCCGTGACCCCAACTTTACTGAGCTCCCTGTGAACATATGCATAATCAACCGGAGCATAACTGTTTTTGGGCTTGAACTTATCGGGATAAAAGAAGCGATATAATTCATCGTCAGTCATCATCAGAAGTTCCTCCCATTCCCCATTGTAACCATCAGAAACCTGTCTGATCCGTGCAACGGAATTTCTGGAGACACCAAGAACATTGGAAATCTCCCGGTCACTCAGATTCTTTTGAAGCAGTTCTATGATCTGCCTCACTCTTTGTTTTCTTAAACATAAAGAAAACCTCCTTAAAATGTATTTGAAAGATATAATCCTTCATGAAATACAGTTTAAAAGAGGCTAATATTCCATATCAATATTTTCTATCGTAACCACTATATATAGTGGTGGCTCTCAAGCTTGATAATACAGTAGATTCCAATGGCTCTCAAGCTTAAGAATGGTGGCTCCCAAGCTTGATAATAATCATTTGGCGCACCGGAGATTCCTAAAAGAAAACGTAGCGGCCTACTGCCGGGTGTCCTCCGGAAAGGACGCCATGCTCCATTCGCTGGCGGCGCAGGTCAGCTATTACAGTGAACTGATCCAGAGCCATGGGGAATGGAGTATGCCGGGGTCTATGCGGATGAGGCAAAGACCGGCACAAAGGATACCAGGGAAAATTTCGTGCGGCTGCTTTCCGACTGCCGCGCAGGGAAGATCGATATGATACTGACCAAGTCGATTTCCCGGTTTGCCAGGAATACGGTTACGCTTCTGGAGACGGTGCGGGAACTGAAGCTGATGGGTGTGGATGTTTATTTTGAAGAGCAGAACATCCACTCTATGAGCACGGACGGAGAATTCATGCTGACCATCCTGGCATCCTACGCACAGGAGGAAAGCCGCTCGGCCAGCGAGAACCAGAAATGGCGCATCAAGAAGAATTTTGAGGAAGGGAAACCATGGAGCAGTACGCTTCTTGGTTACCGCAACGTGAACGGGCGCTTTGAGATCGTGCCGGAGGAAGCGGAAACGGTGCGGATGATCTTTGACTGGTATCTGGAGGGACTTGGGGCAACGGCCATCCAAAAACGGCTTAATTCCATGGGGATTAAGACAAGGCATGGAAATCCATGGAGCAGGAGCCCGATCTTAAAGCTGCTCCGCAACTACACTTATACCGGAAACCTTCTCCAGCAGAGGACCTACCGTGAGAACCACATCACAAAAAAGTGCATCAAAAACCAGGGTGAAAAGCCAATGTATCTGGCAGAAGGAACCCATGAGGCGATCATTGACATGGATACCTTCAACCAGGTGCAGGCGGAGATCAAACGCCGTGCGGAAAAATATAAAAGCCCGGATGGAAAGAAATCCACAGAAACCTATCCTTTTACCAGCATGGTAAAGTGCAGCCGGTGTGGGAAAAGCTACATCCGTTCCGGCTCAGCGAAATACCGGACATGGACCTGCCAGACACGGAGAAAAGAGGGATTAGCATATTGTGAGGCGGAGATCATCCCGAGGAAGAACTGATACGGCTTACTGCGGAGGTACTCGGCGGAGAAGTCACGGTGGATGCCGTCAGGGATAAAATAACGGTTATCCGGGCGGAGAAAGACCGCACCCTGATATTCTGTTTGGGGAATGGGAAAGAAATCGTTAAACAGTGGAAAGAGCACGAAGTCGTATATGTCTGCACGGAGGAACAGAAGCGGCAAATCAGCCTAAAAATTCAGGAAGAAACCGTCAGAGGAACAGCGCAGACGGCATAGTGAATGGATGAAGGAATACTGGAAAAACCGGGAGTATCCGGAAGAATGGCGTAAAAAGCAGAGCGAAAAAATGAAGGCATATTGAATGACCCGGAAGCCTCTGATGCACACAGGCAGACAGTGAGCCGCCTGACAAAAGAGCGGCGGGCAAGGGAGAAGGAAGCCGGAAAGGGGAGGACAATGGCTAATGTGACAGTGATCCCGGCAACCAGGAATTTCCATACCGGAATAAGGAAAGATGCCGTGGTACAGAAAAGACTGCCGGATATGCCCGTGTCAGCACGGACAGTGAGGAGCAGCAGACCAGCTACGAGGCGCAGGTGGATTATTACACCAACTACATTAAAAACAACCCGGAATGGGGAGTTTGTCGGCGTGTATACCGATGAGGGTATCAGCGCAACCGGCACCAAGCACCGGGACGGCTTCAACCAGATGATACAGGATGCGCTGGACGGAAAGATTGACTTGATCGTTACTAAGTCAGTATCCCGGTTTGCCAGAAATACGGTGGACAGCCTTACCACGGTGCGGAAACTAAAGGAAAAGGGCGTGGAGGTGTACTCCAGAAAGAAAACATCTACACCCTTGACTCCAAAGGGGAACTGCTGATCACCATCATGTCTTCGCTGGCGCAGGGAAGAATCCCGGTCCATTTCCGAGAATGTGACCTGGGGACAAAGAAAACGGTTTGCAGACGGCAAGGTAAGCATCGCCTACAGTTCTTTCCTCGGCTACCAGAAGGGGGAGGACGGTCAGATGGAGATCGTGCCGGAGGAGGCAGAAATTGTAAGGCTTATTTACCGGATGTTCATGCAGGGAAAGACGCCTTACGCCATTGCCAAGTACCTGATGGAAAAGAAGATCCCCACACCGACCGGGAAACAGCGGTGGCAGCACCGGACGATTGAGAACATACTGACCAATGAAAAGTACAAGGGCGATGCCAGGCTCCAGAAGTGCTATACGGTGGACTTCTTTCCAAGAAGCGGAAGGTGAATGAGGGCGAGGTTCCGCAGTATTATGTGGAAGGCAGCCATGACGCCATCATCGCACCTGCAGAGTGGCAGATGGTACAGCTGGAGATGGAACGCAGGAGGAATATGGGGCGGAGCCATAACTGCTGCGGGCCGTTTTCTGCAAAGCTGAAATGCGGGGACTGCGGGGAATTCTTTTGGGTCCAAGGTCTGGCATTCCAACAGGTATAAACGTACCATCTGGCAGTGCAATGCCAAATTTAAGGGCGAGAGCAAGTGTACCACCCCGCATTTGTATGAACAACGGATACAGGAGTTATTTCTGGAGGCGTTAGGGCGGTTGCTGGAAAACCGGGAGACGGTCATTGATGACTGCCGCGCGGTGATGGATGCTTGGGGATTGCAGTTCCATTGAAAAGGAGCTGGAAACGGTCAGCGGCGAGATGGAGGTAGTCACCGGGCTGATCCAGAAGCTGGTGGTGGAGAACGCAACCCGGAAACTGGATCAGAACGATTACCGCAGGAAGTATGAGGGATATGTCAATAAGTATGCGGCATTGGAGAGCCGGATGGATAGTTTGAAGAAAGACCGGGAGAGCCGGGAAATCAAGTTTGATATTTTCAGCGGATTCCTGTTTGAACTGAGTGAGCTGGAGGAGTTACCGCTGGAGTTTGATGTGAAGCTGTTCCACAGCCTGGTGGATTATGCGACGGTGTACCATGATGGAAGGATAGTGTTCCAATTCAGGAACGGCATGGAGATCGAAACAATAATATAAAACTATTGTCTCTTGGTCTGTCTTAGACGGATGCCCCGGAATTCAGTGTGGAGATGCTGGTTCGAAGACCATGGAAGAACTTATGGAGAACTATATCCGTTCTGCCATGAATATGAGGAAGTTGCAAAGACCAATGACGGTGTTTTTTCGAATATGGGCACTATAATAATTATATTCCCAATACGTCAGACGGTTGCCGGACATGTGCGGAGAAGGGTTCCCCGTCACAGGCGTACCTTGTGTGTATCAATACGGGAGAACTGTATGAACTGGATTTATTTGAAAAGGGGGCGAATCCGGATACAGGTGAATACGGCTATACGAGCATGAGTTTTGGATATGATGAAGTAAAGCCAGACAAATTTTACATATCACGAAACTCCGGGAAATAAGGAAGGAACTGTGACAGTGCAGAGGGACATGGATTGTCAGCGTCCAAAGGATGAAATCGTTATTTCTGTGATGACTGTATCCGGGAGATATTAGAACGGTTGAAAACCAGTTGGTGGAAAAGTTCGTGATCTTTGACGCAGGGGGAACAAAAAGTTTTACGCTGTAGATGACGGAAGTGTGCAGATTGGGGATTATGAACTGCAGGTGGAATGATATGACGGGGGAGATTATGAAATAGAAGTACGGTATGCGAAATAGGTGGGAAAATTTATAGTTATATGGTAGAATGAAGATCAATAATGGACTTGGATTTAAAAGAGATAAATTGAAAGCTGAGGTAAAAGACATGATATTGAAGAATAAGTATCCCATATGTGAATTTGATACAGTAAAGATCCGCTTATTCAAGCAGCAAATTTTTGGCTAAAGCCTTCCTGAAAAATGTGTATCACTTTTTTAGGAAGGAACTGATCGATTTATTGCGGAAAACAATCTTTCCTGTCATCGGTTATCTGAACTCAGAAGTGTTTATATACCTGTGTATGAATATGTACATGGTGCAGATAGACTTTGTATTACGATGGCATTTTGTGGTGCGCCTGGTGCGGTTGTAACGCTTGGAAGAACTGCATGCTATGGGATGTAAAAGTTCATAATTTGCGGAGGCGCAGGGGCATTAACAAAGGACAGTAAAAGTAGAGAAATCATTATCCCGGTGTCTGCGGTTAGAGATGAGGGAACATCCTATCATTACTTAGAGCCATCCCGAAATTGAATGCCATAAAGAAACAGTTGAGATTGTTGTTTCGTATTTGAAACAAATGGGATTCCATTTACAACAGGAAAAAACATGGACAAGCGATGCCATATACAGAGAAAACCCCTGATATGATCGAATTAAGAAGAAACGAAGGATGTATAACTGTGAAATGGAAGCAGCGGCTTTTTTTGCTGTATCTCACTATTACCATATTCCACTTGCACAGTTATTATATACAGGTGATGATGTAAGCGGTGAGGAGTGGGATTCTCGAAACTGGAACAACCAAAAGAATATACGGTATAATTTAATTTCACTGCAATTGAAATTGTAAAGAAATTGTAATGCGTTATGTGTCTATAAGTTTAAAGTCGGCAAAAGTAATTCTATTTGCTCGGTCAGACGTAAATGAAAGAAGCGGGGGAAAATAGGATGGACGACAGGGAGTAAAATGAATAATGATTTAGAACGATTTCTGATTGCGCAACAAACTTATTACCGGATTGCCCTACAGGAGATAAAGTCCGGGCAGAAGAGGAGCCATTGGATGTGGTTTATCTTTCCGCAGATTGCGGGACTTGGCTACAGTGAAACTGCCCGGTATTATGCCATTAAGAATATGGATGAAGCGAAAGCATATATGGAAGATTACACACTTGGAACAAATCTGATTGAAATATCAGAGGCACTTCTGGAGGTGAAGTCAATGATGCGGCCGAAGTGATGGGCTGGCCGGATAATCTGAAACTGAAATCTTCCATGACTTTATTTTTGCTCTGGCAAGACAGAATGTGAAGTATTCCAGAAGGTACTGGACAAGTTCTTCCGGGGAGAACGGATCAGAAAACTGTGGAGATTTTGAGAGGATAATTTCCGAGACTGATAAATATGCACGGTTTTATAGCACATATTTAAGATGCTAATAGGGGAGGGGACTGAAATGGGATTTGGGTATGGCGATTTGACATGGGTTTTGGTGCATTTGAAATCATATTTATTATCATTGAACTGAACCTTCGGATTGTGTGCAGGGGCATCGCCCCGTTCATCCATATATCCTGCCGAAAGATACATGAATACGCTGGAGACTCTCTCTGCAATAGTCGCAAAATCTTCAGAAGCACTGGCTGACGTGTCGGGAACAGGAGTCAGACCGGGAATGGGTAGTTCTTCCATATAGCCTACTATCTTGTTCGTCATAGCAGGATCACATACGAGCGGTGGCACCTCAGAAGTCATCTCGACCTGTGCTATCCCTCCAAATACCTCTGTGGTCTTGAGAGCAACCTCTTTCAGCCGCCGGACCAGTTTCTCACGGCTGGCACTGTCATTGGTGCGCAAGGTTCCTTGGAGGAGTGCGGTATCAGGAATTATATTGGGTGCTGAACCTGCGGAAAAATTGCCGATGGTCAACACACAGGCTTTGCTGGGATCTGCTTCCCGAGCAATCAGCGATTCCAGGGCAAGGTAAATATGGACACCGACATTGATTGGGTCAATGGAACTGTGCGGATATGCGCCGTGGGCGCCCCGTCCGTGGATCGTAATTCGAAAGCCATCCACGGAGTACATCATAGTTTTGCCGCTGTTGTACATGAACAAACCCACGGGCATCCTCCCGGAGCCGACATGATAGGCTAGGGCTGCATCCACACCTTCCAGTACGCCATTTGCCAGCATATCCTTCGCACCTTCAAAGGTTTCTTCAGCAGTTTGGAACATGAACCGAACCCTGCCGGACAGCATGGATTCATTTTCTTTTAATATCTTTGCCGCTGTCAGCAGCATGGCCGCGTGGAAATCATGGCCGCATGTATGAGCCTCTGTGCCGGTTGGGCAGGAAAAGCTTTCGCCGCTTTCCTCAGGCATGGGCAGCGCATCCATGTCCGCTCGAAGCAGGATCGTCCTACCCCCTTCCTGCCCTAACTCTGCAGTCACTCCATGTCCGCAGGGACGTGGAGCCAACCCATATCCTCTCAACTGATCCATAACATAGGCTTGTCCTTTTGGCATATGAAGACCCACTTCCGCGTTGCTGTGCAGCCAGCGGCGATGGGAGATGGTTTCCTCACGCAGTGCCAGTGCCTGCTTATAAAAAATTAAAGGGATCAGTTGTTACGGAAAATCACTGGGCGGAAAATGGACAGGAGATTGATAAAAGCGTGATAAGTTTTATCGAAAATGTTCTTTTTACAACGCTTACAAATGTTAATTTTTGATGCAAAGGAACATGTGGAATTACTGAGAAAATCACAGGAAATCAAAAAAGAAAATTTAAGGGATATGGCTGGGGAGATTAAAAATCATACGGCCCACGCCTCCTATAACCTTCCAGAAACAAAAACGGAGATGTTAAAGGATGCGCCTCTGGCAGGAATTATGTATGATAAATCCTTAGATCCAGATATTCGCTCTTTGAGGCAGACGATTTTATATGGACTAAAAGGCATCAGTGCATATGGGCATCAGGCGAGAGAACTAGGCTATTACAGTGACCAGGTAGATGATTTTTATATTCAGGCATTGGAGGCTCTCACAGACGATAGCCTTACAGTAGAAGAACTGATTCGGATGACCATGCGTACCGGAGAAATGGCAATTGCGGTCATGAAAAACTGGATGAAGCAAATACGCAAGTTTATGGAATCCGGTCCCGCACAAGGTCAATATCCACATGAAGAAAGGGCCTTTTATTATTGTTTCAGGCCATGATCTCAAGGATTTGGAAATGCTGCTGGAACAGACAAAGGGGAAGGGAGTCAATATTTATACGCATGGTGAAATGCTGCCATGCCATGGATATGAGGGATTAAAAAATATCCTCATCTTGTGGGAAATTTCGGAGGGGCATGGCAGGATCAGCAAAAGCAGTTTGACAACCTTCCGGGATGTATTCTAATGACGACGAATTGCCTTATGCGTCCAAGGGAAAGTTATAAGGACCGAATCTACAGCACCAATGTGGTAGGCTGGGAAGGAATAAAGCACATCGGCAGAAAAAGGGAAAACGGTGACAAGGATTTCAGTGAAATCATTCAACAGGCAATCGAACTGGGCGGTTATCCAGAAGATCAGGAGCCGCAAGAGATATTGGTCGGATTTGGGCATCATGCCACATTAAATTACTCTGAAAAAATTGTGGAGGCTGTAAAGGCAGGAAAAATCAGGCATTTCTTCTGATTGGTGGTTGTGACGGGAGCAAGACCCGGACGAAACTATTATACAGAGTTCGCAAAGATGGTTCCAGAAGACTGCATGATTTTAACACTGGCATGCGGAAAATACAGATTTAATAAACTGGAATTTGGAGAAGTAGCGGGCTTGCCCAGGCTCCTGGATGTCGGTCAGTGCAATGATGTATATTCTGCAATACGGATTGCAACAGCCTTGGCAGATGCTTTTGATACTGATGTGAATGGACTGCCGCTGTCATTGATTGTATCATGGTATGAACAAAAAGGCGGTTGCTGATTTGCTGGCGTTACTGAGTCTGGGAATAAAAGGATTTATCTGGGGCCAACTCTGCCGGCATTTTTGAGTCCGAATGTGCTGCAGTATCTGGTGGACACTTTTGATTTGAAGATGATCAGTAATGCAGAGGATGATATAAAGAACTGCCTGAAGCAGAATATTTAAGAAATTAGTAACAGGAGTTGAGGGTTGCCTCTCCAGCTGTTTATGGCGATATATATGAAATAGCGTTATTTTCGCAATTATTGAAGGTAATCTTTGAAATTCTGTTTACGCTCTTGACGAATGTGAATATTGTAAGAAAATAATTTATGTCAGATATGTAAAGAAGCATGGATGTTTGTGTAAAAACTGATAACATAGAGGGGCTTTTAAAAAAATGGTTCAAATTTAACGATAGCAGCCATGAAAAAGTGCTATCGTTAAATTTTTATGCTATAAGCAGTCACAAAAAAGGAATGGTTCTATGTCAAGAAAAAAGTATAAATTAAATGTAACCGATATCAACAGTTTATCAATCTCTCGGTGTTTCTTTTGCTTTTACCGCAGTCATTTTTGCCGTGTCCCTGTCCAGTCAAACTCTGTAATCAGATTCCTTCCCGCTTTCCGGCAGCCATGGGATACAGCGGTTCACCTTTCTGCAATATTCCTCATACTCTCTGTCATACAGATTTTTTCAGCCACTTTTCTTCCGTGCATTTCATAAGCACAGTCATAAAAATCCAGTAGAAAAAAGAACAATGGGTAAAAAAACAGGTTCCCGAAATAAACAGCGCACCCGTACAAAAAGCATAAACGCCGAATAAATCGGGTTGCGGACGAAGGCGTACACTCCTGTGGTGACCAGTTTATTATTTACTATCCATCATCGACTTTTGCACGAAATACTGCGCCATGCCAGAGGTATGCCCCAAAATAATCAGCAGCACGCCGATAACAACTGAGGGGCATTTTCGGTCCCTGTATGATTCCGTTTTCAAAAAAACGCGGTATGGCCTGCAATCACCGCCACAGCCGTCACTGCGATGATCACAGCGACATAAAAACGGGCCTACGCCATACATAGGCAGATGCTTCTTGTCTTTCATAATTTCCATTCTTCCTTCCCGGAAATATAGTTTTCTCCTTCCATTGAAGCAACAACTCCCGAAGGTGTTTCCTTTTCACTGCCTTTCAATATACAATTGACGCTTTATGAGCATAACGACTATATTCACACGGCTTTAAACTCTGTGATATCCCTTGTATAAAGTCCGGCAAACACAGCACAAAGTATTGCACCGCCAAGCATGATAATCAGGGAAACAATATCTGCTGCATCCACAATAAGAACCCTGCAAAGTAGTCCAGAAAATGCAGTCAGAATTCCTGTAATACCGCCAAGAGCTAACATCCCAAATCCACGCAAAAAGACATTTCTCCTATCCCAGCGCCACATCCAGCGCCCATCATGACCGTAAAACCTGCCGCAAACAAGACAGTTCCCACGTTGGAGTGCTTCCCCGCCGACATCTCGGGGACCAGTTCTCCACTACCACATAGACCATGGCTCCGGCCGCAAAACTTAAAAGATACGGCAGGAGCGGAACCACAAATCCGCCGCGAGTATGGTCAGCGCCGCGCCCACCGGCTCCACAGCACCGGAAAGCGCACCGGAAAGGAACGCTTTTCCCTTGCTGACGCCCTCCGCCCGCAGGGGCATGGAGATGATTGCACCTTCCGGGAAGTTTTGTATGGCGATCCCGATGGAAAGAGCCAGCGCACCTGTGATCGTGATGCCAGAATCCCCAGAAAGCCATCCGGCATAGACTACACCCACCGCCATGCCTTCCGGCAGGTTGTGGAGCGTCACCGCAAGCACCAGCATGGTGGTCTTCTGCAGGCTGCTTTCCGGTCCTTCCGCCTTGTTGCTGTTCATATGCAGATGTGGCACGGTCCGGTCTAAAACCAGCAGGAACAGGATGCCAAGCCAGAATCCGACCGCCGCAGGCACGAACGCCCACTGTCCCATCAGACTGCGACTGCTCCATAGCAGGTATTAACAGGCTCCATATAGAAGCCGCCACCATGACACCTGCGGCAAATCCGGTCAGTGCCCTCTGTAGCATAGGATTTAAAAGCTTTTCTTCATGAACAGCACACAGGCAGAACCAAGCGTTGTCCCAAGAAACGGGATCAGGATGCCCTGTAACACTTCCATCTGCATGATGTCACCCCCTGAATGCAGAGAACAGCCCTTTTTCTCATATGGCTGGCTGTTTACGGATATGACATCGTAACCTGCTTTTGCAACCACGCTTTTCAGTTCCTGCTCCAGGGATGTCCTGCTCTGCAAGAATAACCGTCTGCTTTTTGTATGCGAGCTTGTTATCTTTTTTTTACCCGGAACGCATTCCTGACTGCCTCGTTGATATGTGCCTCGCACATACCACAGACCATACCCTCTACATGGGCTGTAATCCTCACCATAAAAAATTCCCTCCGTCTTCTCAGATAATAACAGTTAGCATTGACTGACCTGAATTGCTAATAAAAGCGGCTGCTTTGTGTTGAGTAGCCGCTAACTCATTTGTCAGTATACCTCTTTTCCCTGCTTTTGTCAATAGGTTATAAAATCGTTTGCAGAATTTCCAGACCTTTTCCCACAGAACCCAGGTACAGCATCATACTGCTGTCAACTGGACATCGTATCCTCCAGCTTAATTTCAGTTGTTGCCTCGCTCTGAGCGTCTGCCCTGAACGGGAGCAGTTCTGGGAAAAAAGAGGACGATAATCAGACTGGTCGCAATGAGAACCGTTACAATAATACCCGATAGGATCAGTACCAGTCGGTTAGATTTCCGCCTCATGTTCTTTTCCTCTTTCGGCTGCAGCGTTTCCAAAAACTCTGCGAAATAATGGCCGACAAACACGAACAGCCCCATAGCTGCCAAAGCCAATCCAGCAGGAAGAAGATCAGCGGTTCTTCAAAATCAAAGAATACAAACTGATTCTCAAAACATATAGCCTGCAATATCCCTTTTACAAAGGCATAAGGCACCATAAACCGCAATCACCACGCTTAAAATCCGGAGCGCCCATGTGCGGGCAGGAGATACCTTTGGGGAAAGCTTTCCTCGCCATTGCCATCATCATGCTCAATGAAGCCCAAGATGGAGAGACATCCATACAAAGCCCCAGTAAGCAGAAATCATGTGCAGGCTTCTGGCAAAAGGAACGACCGCCGCTGATCGGCAAGAAGGAAAGGGCATGACGGGAAAGGATGATGCCGCTAACCATGGAACCAATCATAGCAGCTAACACCAGAAGTACCAATATGGTCTGCCAGATTCGTAACGGCGTGTATTTCCCTTTGAGTGTATTCCGGCCCCATTTCCCATTCAAGATATGGTGAACTATAAAAGAATGAAAATTCCAATCCCGATCCACTCATGAGCCGCCTGTCCAACCAACTCATAGGGCATCAGCAACAGTAATCGTCATGCCGATATCCACACATATCTTCGCAATCATTTTGGTGCTTCATTTAAGCTACCTCCTTTCCTGCTTTATCGGACAAAATTTGGTGAAAACTGGCGTTTCCTGCTTTGGCAGCGCAACACCCGCTTTTCTCGCCGCTTCCTGACAGCGGAGCAGATACGCCATATTTCTTCCCAGTACCCGCATGGTATACAGTCCTTCCGCATCCTGTTTTCCTGATCGGCACTTGCCCCATGAACCATATTCCAGTAGCGGGAAGATACCACCGGCATCTCTTGAATGGTAAAGTATTTATTGAGCTGGTCGAAAGTTGCTGTAGTTCCGGCCCGTCTGGCAGAAACGACTGCGGCAGCGGGCTTCATATAAAACGCCCGATTGCCATTGCCGCCAAGTTCAGAGTAAAACAGGCGATCCATAAATGCGGTCATATTCCGCTGGCTCCGGCATAATGTACCGGGCTGCCAAAGATAAAACCGTCCGTTTCATATGCTTTTCTCCCGGAACCTGTTTACCACATCATCAAAAAACGCATTTCCGCTTTTGTACAGGCTTTGCAGGCAATGCAGCCGCCAATGGGCTTGTTCCCAATCAGAAAATCTCCGTTTCAATTCCTTCCTGTTTCAACGTATTCGCCACTTCACATAAGGCCGTATAGGTACAGCCCTTTCCTTATGTGGGCTACCGTTACCAAAAGAACTTTCATTACAAACACTCCTTTCTTAATAACCAAGTCCGTCCAGCCATTCGGCAACATCCTCTGATGCTTCCGCTACATCTCTCTCGCTGACAGTAAATCCATCTTCAACTACTGTTGCATCCGGCTCCAGTTCCTTGATCGTATCAATAGTCCCGGAGAAGCGGCTCCCATTGTGGACATTGAACGGAATGATCGTCTTACCGGAGAAATCATATTCATCAAAAAAGCTGTACAACGCCTGGGGCATATCATACCACCATATTGCGTAATCAAATTGATACAATTTCAAAATCGGAGCTATCGTTTTTGAATATGCGAAAACGCCCATGGTTAGGGCGTTTTCTGTATGATGGGATGCACCCTCGTAGGTGCTATTATCGTTTTCGAGTAGGGATTGTACCTTTTTCGTGAGTAAGAAGGCAAAAGTTTAACGATACTATCGTTTTGAGAGTAGGAATCGTTAAATTTGCACCCTTGGAGTTGAAAATGCACCCTATCGTTAAATTATTGATTTGACAGGATTTCCACATTCATAAAATTTCTTTAATGGCTGACAAAGAAATCTATAAATCCATATTGGGTCTGACAAAATTTTATGAACGAAATGAAAATCATAAGGACTTCAATTCTTTCCATCTTTGTATCAGACGGGTGTGCCAGTCCATTCCTCGTTATTCTAGTAAAATTCGCATATACTTGAAAGCCACCCTATCAACTGATGGCAACATATCTTTAAATTGCTGATCCTGCACGTTATTTTTTATTAGGTCAAAATACTTTTTATAACAACTGAATTTTGCAGATGCCATTCTAATACTAGATATCTCTGTTTGCATTTGTGCATACTCATTTGTGAAATTTCTGGACAAATATCCTAACAGTGCATCTATTTGTTCATCTATTATTTTTTCGCTGGAAAGCCCCAACATTATTACTGCCGCTTCCATGCAATTAGCATTGTAACACTGTAACGCCTCTTTAATATAAAACTTTACCCATTCTGAGATACTGGGTATATTCTTAATCTTTTTCAAAATATCCGTCTACATCATATGGCAGTATTTCATGTTCTTCTAAACATTTAAGTCCATATTGCGTAACATGAAAACTTGGTAAATTAGGACCATAATTCCCTATGGCTCCAGGCGCTATAATCCCCTGATTAAGCAATAAATGAAACTGCTCATAAATATTTTGTATGTCGCTATAGCTGAAATTTGTCGTACTATGCGCATGCAGCATAAGACCACTTCCGCCCCACGCAGCTCCATGCAAAGGAATATCTGATTCTATCAGCCCCCTTTTTATTGCCAACCCTTCCATTAGACGATATAAATCTGATTGTGTTCCCTGATATCCATATTTCTTGAATGTTTTTCCTTCAGAATCAATATCATCTGCTTCATATGCCAAAGTATCTAACATTAAATTTCTAATTTCTATCGATGATAAAACTCTCCGTTTCTTCCGCCATTAATCTCACGCATCCTCTCAATATTAATGCACTAACTGTAAAATCTCTATGGTTTTCTGATCCCGTTCCCCGTGGAAAACTTGTCCAATACCTTCTGAAATACTTCTTCCGGTTTTGCCAAGGCAAATAACGTCATGGAAGATTTCAGTTTCAGATTGTCCGGCCAGCCCATCACCTCAAGTGCATCATTGGATTTTATCTCCCAGAAGTGCCTCCGATATTTCTATGAGATTGCGCCCAAGCGTGTAATCTTCCATATAGGCTTTCGCTTCTTCCATATTCTTAATAGCATAATACCGGCAGTCTCACTATGGCCAAGCCCCGCTATCTGCGGAAAAATAAACCACATCCAATGGCTGCGCTTCTTCCCGGATTTTATCTCCTGCAAGGCAGTTTGATAATAAGTCTGCTGTGCGATTAAAAATCGTTCTAAATCGTTATCCATTCTCTGTTGCCTCCTCTGTTTGCCATTATTCTACCACAGGTCAGGCTTTTTCCCTACCAACAAAAAAAAAAGCCCGGAGCCGGACGGTTTCACACCGCACCGAACTCCGGGCTGCCTGGTTTTAATTTATATTAAGAGGTGCCGTTATCCCTCGATGGCAATATATTTCTTTTCTTCAACCTCCGGCTTCCTTGTTTCTGCCTTTGGAATGCTCAGTTTCAATACCCCTGCTCTCATATTTCGCATGAATATCTTCCTGCTTTTTACATCCTCGCCGACATAGAAAGATCGGCTCATGCTGCCTGCATAACGCTCCCGGCGGACAAATCTGCCCTGTTTTCTTTTCCTTCTCATCCTTGTCAAGGCCCTTTGCGGCGCTGATTACCAGATAGCCGTCCTTCAGTTCCAGGGAAAGTTCGTCTTTTCTTAAAGCCTGGCAGATCAATGTCCACCTCATAGTGGTCGTCATGTTCCTGCACATCGGTCTTCATCATATTCGCCGCATGGCGTCCATACAGTTTCCGCTCCGCTTTACGCATCGCCTTATCGTCAAAGGACGGAAATCAAATAAGTCATCAAAGAAATCGTCAAATAAGTTCTCTCCAAAATACTAGGTGTCATCATAAGTCATCGCTCCTTTTCCTAATTAAAAACATCATGTTAATTGGAACTGGGATGATTGGGGAAGAAACCGAACCCTTTCTGGTTCCTTTCTTTCCTTCTCCTTTGTTCTATCTGTGTTATAGCACTTTATTAGCGCTCGTCAAGAGTGAGTGCTAATAATTTCTGTGAATTTTCTGTGAACTGTTATTCACACATATGTAATTAACCCAAAACTATCTGCTTTTTATATCCATGCTTTTTCCCACCTATTTCGCATACCGCACTTCTATTTCATAATCTCCCTCATCATACTCCACCTGCAGTTCATAATCCCCGATCTGCACACTTCCGTCATCCACAGCGTAAAACTTCTGTTCTCCTGCGTCAAAGATCACGAACTCTTCTACCAGCTGGTTTTTAACCGTTTCTAATATCTCCTGGATACAGTCATCACAGAATAACGATTTCATCCTCTGGACGCTGACAATCCGCGTCCCTCTGCACCGTCACAGTTCCTTCCTTATTTCCCGGAGTTTTTGTGATATGCAGACTTGTCTGGCTTACCTCATCATATCCAAAACTCATGCTTGTATAGCCATATTCACCTGTGTCCGGATTCTCCCCTTTTTCAAATAAATCCAGTTCATATAGTTCCCCTGTATTGGTACACACAAGATACGCCTGTGACGGGAACTCTTCTCCGCATGTCCGGCAGCCATCTGCCGTATTGGGAATATAACGGATATAGTTCTCTATTTCCTGTCCATATTCAGAAAACACCAGGTCATGCCGTATGGTCTTTGCAATCCCTCATATTCATCCTCTGTGGCAGAACCCATATAAGTAGCCACCATTTCCATAAGTTCTGCCATATCTTCGCTGTTCTGGCGGCTCACCCGGATGTTACTGAAAGCGATCACGAAACTGCAAAGGGCGACAGCAGACATGCAGACCATAAAAGCTCCATACCACAGTTCCTTTTATCCGACTGGCTCAAATGCTTCACACAAGGATCATACTCATCATCCTCCAGAATTTCCTCCATTTTGCCTTTATCCATTGGCCTAATCTTTTTCATACTCCACACCTTTTCACTTTCTTCACTCTTAGCACTCCTTTTTTGTTTTAAACTACTCTACAATATAAAGTGCTATCACTTACCTGTCAAGTGACTGTATATTTTGCATTCGGTTTCGATTACCATTTACCTATACTAAAATGGGAGGACAGGGAATATGGCGACCAACAAAAGAGTATTTACCTTACGTTTGTCAGATGAAGTATTTGACAAAATCGGCATACTGGCTACAAGTGAACACCGCTCCTTAACTAATTACATTGAATATGTCCTCATCAAACATCTGGAAGAGGTGGAAAAGGAACGCGGAGAGATCAAAACAGAAAAATAAGAACTGCCATCTGTGTCTGTTTCTTTGTTTTTTAATGTAAAGTGCTATCACTTAGCTGTCTAGTGAACGTATAAATTTACGGCAAAATGGTATACCATAAATTCATACCCGGAATGGAGGGCAGGAGAAATGGCAACCAACAAACGTGTATTTACTCTGCGTCTGTCGGATGAAGTATTTGATAAGATCGGTATTCTTGCTACAGATGAACACCGCTCTATGACAAATTACATTGAATATGTACTGATTCAGCATCTGGAGCAGATAGAAAAGAACACGGGGAAATCAAGACAGACCAGATACCATAACAACATTAAGATAACCAGGCTGTTGGAATGCAGTCTGGTTATTTTGGTTGTAAAAAACCGACAGCCACACCCATAGATGCCTGCTGCCGGCCTTACTTATACTTCAAATTTATATCCGCTTCCAATAACAGTCTTAATATATCTATCTCCAATCTTCTTCCGTATCTGGCTTACCACGTTTGTAACCGCTGCCCTGCCATCCCC
>VOFB01004734.1_pt1 | contig 18121 bp, 33 predicted proteins | sample 5384141 | NCBI WGS metagenome assembly VOFB01 (sample SAMN12384721, study PRJNA508395) | human gut metagenome | isolation source: healthy gut A | host: Homo sapiens | reverse complement strand
GATACTGTGATCATGTCACTTGGTACTTCTCCAAACCCCTCTGATCTCATCCACTACAAAAAGGTCTTGATATCAACCGCAGAAAATGCATTATTGCGGAAGAAGAGACCGGTGCAACTTCCAAAGAAGGTGTTTATGCCGGTGGTGATGCTGTAACAGGTGCAGCAACTGTTATTCTTGCGATGGGTGCCGGTAAAGCAGCAGCTAAGGGTATTCACGAATATCTCAGCAACAAATAAAAAAACAGACAGAGTAGAGCAGGTAGCTGAATGAATCACACATTTGGCACCTGTTTTTTTCTGTAAAGCTATTCCGAAGAAAACCCAAAGTTTTATTAATTTTTTATGAAGAGGGTAGCAAAATTGCAGGGTTTATGTATATAATAGAACACGCTACGCAAGAAAGAAATACGAGAGAGGTTACCGATAGATGAAGGAGCAGAATCAGCGCCAGATACAGAATCAGACAGAATTAGACGAAAGAAGACTGAGACAGAAAAAGCTTGTACGGAAAAGAAAAATCGTTTTGAGTGTAATGCTTTTGACATCTTTTTTACTGGGATGTGTCTGTGGAAGATATTTTCCTGAGATCAAACTTGGAAAAACAGAAGAAGTGCTGGCATCAGCGCAGGATAACCTCGATGAAGAGAAAAAAGAAAATCAAATTACAAATGACGTGGGAATAGAGAACGAAAAACTTGGACAGATAATGCAGAATCATCAGAGATCGAAGAACCGGCAGACAGCGAAGAAACGAACGATCCGTTCGCGGAGATTCCACAGGTTGTGTTATCAAAACCGGTAGATTATTCCTTGAATCAGGCAATCAGACAGTTAGAACAGATGGAAGCGTCAGATGAACGCTACGCACAGATCGTGGAAAATGCAGAGAAATATCCGGAAAAATTACTGATCAATCTGGCAAACAATCCGGAAATGATCGCATTTGTAGCTGATTACAAAGGGAACACAAGGGATTATGATAAAGCAGAACTGACAGAGAAAGAGTTACAGGAAGAATATCCGCTCTTTTACAGTGGGATAAACGCTGGGGCTGCCTTGCATATGGGGATGACAGCAATGTTGCGATCAGCGGATGCGGTCCGACAACACTGGCGATGGCAGTAGTTGCGCTGACTGGAAATGAGGAGGCAACTCCGGCTGCAATCGCAAAATTTGCCATGCAGGAAGGGTTTTATATGTCCGGCACAGGAACGATGTGGTCGCTTATGACAGAGGGGGCGGCAGCTTACGGTGTCCGCTCCGAGCAGATCAATATCAGCCAGACTGAGATCAAGCAGCACTTAGATCAGGGAGATATCGTGATCTGCTCTGTGCGGCAGGGAGATTTCACTACAGGGGGACATTTTATCCTGCTCTATGACTATGATGATGAGGATTTTCCATTAACGATCCGTTTTCTTTATACCGCAGTGGCCAGAAATGGGACTATGGAAAAATCAGAAGCCAGATCAAAGCTGTCTGGGCACTAAAAGCAAAATAAAGAACAGTTAGCGATTGTTCAAATAGTTTAACAAAAAACAGGGCATACTAAAGCATCATAAAGTGAGATGGAGAGATGCAGAATGTGCCAGAATATGAGTGGACTGTCCACTGCTGAAGTGGAATTTCGGAAAAAAGCAGGGTTGTCGAATGAAAGCGTAGATTCTTCCACAAAGACAGTGGCACAGATCATCCGCTCAAATGTTGTAACTTATTATAATCTTATTTTTTGATCATTACGATCCTTCTGATCGTAGTGGGATCTTTTCGGGATCTTACTTTTTACCTATTATTATTGCAAATATGTTGATCGGGATCATCCAGGAGCTGCGTTCCAAAAAATTCTGGATGATCTTACGATATTAAATACACCGAAAATCACGGTCCGGCGCAACGGAAGTAATCAGGAGGTTTTGGCGGATGAACTGGTGCAGGATGATGTGATAACGCTTTCAGCAGGTGGACAGATTCCGGCGGACGCACTGGTGTTATCCGGCAATATCACAGTCAACGAGGCTTTGATCACAGGGGAGGCCGATGAGATTGTAAAAAGATGGAGATTCCTTTTTTCGGGAAGTTTTGTGATATCAGGAGTGCATGGCAAAACTGGAAAAAGTGGGAAAAGATTCTTATATTTCAGGACTGATGTTACAGGCGACGCAGGCAAAAAGAGGGCGAGCAGTCGGAGATGATCCGGGCGTTGAACCGCCTTGTGCAGACCGTGGGCGTGATCATCTTGCCGATCGGGGCGATCCTGTTTTTACAGCAATATTTTTTTTCCGGGGCGGCGATGAAAGATAGTGTGACGGGCATGGTGGCGGCCATTCTCGGAATGATCCCGGAAGGTCTGTACCTTCTTGCAAGTGTGGCGATGGTGGTGTCGGTGATGAGGCTTGGAAAACAAAAGGTACTGATCCATGACATGAAATGTATCGAGACACTGGCGCGGGTAAATGTACTGTGTGTGGATAAGACCGGAACCATTACCGTGCCGGAAATGGAAGTGGCACAGTTTATCCTTGCAAAAGACCAGAACCTTGCGGGAAGCAGACCAGAAGGAAAAAAATAAAGTCGCAAAAACGATCTCTGACTGTGTGCGTGCCCTGCCGTGCGACAATGCAACGATGGAGGCATTGCAGCAGTATTTTACGGAGCCGATGGAAAACAGTGCAGAAAAAATCGTCCCGTTTTCGTCTGCCACAAAATACAGCGGAGTGGTTCTGGCAGGAAAAGCTTATGTGGTCGGCGCACCGGAATTTGTGCTGCGGCAGGATTATGCGGCTGTTCAGGGAATAATCGAAGTATTTCTGGAAAAGGGATATCGTGTGCTTGTATTTGCAGAGTATGAGGGGAATCTGGATGGAAAAGAACTGACAGAAAATGCAACTCCCATTGCATTTATCCTGCTCAACAATGCAATTCGTGAGGGGGCAATGGATACATTCCGTTACTTTTCCAAGCGGGGAGTGGAAGTGAAAGTGATCTCCGGGGACAATCCGGTCACGGTATCGGAGATTGCAAAGAAAGCGGGAATCCGCCATGCGGAAAAAACAGGTGGACGCAGCAACGTTGAAAACAGCGGAGGCAGTGCGGAAGGCAAAGAAAAAAATACTCGGTGTTCGGCAGGGTGACACCGGAGCAGAAACGTCTTCTGGTGCAGGCATTAAAAGAGCAGGGAAAGACCGTGGCAATGACCGGAGACGGTGTGAACGATATTCTTGCGTTAAAAGATGCAGACTGCAGCATTGCGATGGCATCAGGCAGTGAGGCGGCTTCGCATGTGGCACAGCTTGTGCTGCTCGATAACGATTTCAATAAAATGCCGGCGGTTGTCATGGAAGGGCGGCGGGTGGTGAACAACATCGGGCGCACTGCCAGCCTTTATCTGGTCAAGAACATTTTCTCCATGCTCTTAGCCGTATTTTCCATGCTGTTTCTGATTGATTATCCGCTGGAGCCATCGCAGGTGTCGCTCATCAGTGTTTTTACGATCGGGATTCCGTCATTTTTTCTGGCGCTGAGCAGAACCGGAATCAGATCCATGGGCATTTTCTTACCAATGTCCTGATCCGCGCTTCCGGCTGGGATTACAGATTTTATCGTGGTGAGCTGTCTGGTGATTTTCTGCAGGGAGTTCGGAGTGGAAAAAGAGTGCGTTTCCACGTCGTGCACGATCCTGATCGCAGTTGTCGGCTTCATGATCCTTTATCATATAGCAAAACCGATGACAACACCGCATGCGATCCTGATCGCAGCGATGGTCATCGGCTGGTTATTTTGTATGCTGTTTTTCAGTGAACTGTTTGCAATCACGGCGGTCACAGGAAAATGTGCAATGCTCATGATCGTGTTCGCAGTCATCACGGAGCCAGTGTTCCGGTATCTGATACAGCTTGTGGAGACTGTTCAGAAGTGGGGTGGAAAACTAAAATTTTAGTCCGATGAACCGGAATGTTTTTTCCGGCTCTGTTTTTCCCAGATAAAATACGTTACGATCAGAAGGATTCCGGTGAACAGCCATGTGATCGGGCTTGCCAGACGGACTGCCCAGTAACCGAACGGATTTAAGGTGACGGCGATCACGATAATACGGCACACCATTTCCACAACACCGCTTAACATTGGAACAAGTCCGCGGTTTAAGCCCTGCAGGGCGTTCCGGTAAAGGAAAATCCATGCGAGCGGCAAAGCATGAAGAAACTGATGGTGTTCAGATACTGCATGGCATAGTCGAAAATTTCTTCAGAAGGATTGCTCACGAACCAGCTCACAATAAAACGTCCGCCGAATACGCAGATGGCAGAGGCGAGCAAGCGAGATAAAAATGCAGATGAAAAATCCTTTGCGCATTCCCTCGTAGATACGTTTGTATTTTCCTGCGCCGAGGTTCTGACCGCAGTAGGTGGCAATCGCAGTGCCGAGTGTCGGCATGGTCTGGGTGGAGAGGTTTTCCACTTTGGAGGCGGCAGTGAAGGCAGCCACAACACTGGAACCGAAAATATTGACTGCACCCTGCAGGATCATGGTTCCGATAGCGGTGATGGAATAGTTGAGCGCCATCGGAATACCGATGGAAAGCATATTGAACACACCGTATCCGTCGAGATAGTAATCTTCCCGGCTGGTTTTTAAAATGTCGAATTTGCGGAACATATAAATAAAGCAAAGCAGTGCGGAGACACCCTGCGCAATGATCGTTGCATAGGCAGCGCCTGCGGTTCCAAGTTTTACGACGACGATCAAAAACAGGTCGAGCACAATATTTAAAAAGGAAGAGAGAATCAGGAAATACAGCGGTGTTTTGCTGTCGCCGATCCCTCTTAAAATACCGGCGGCAACGTTGTAGGACATCGTGAGCAGGATACCTGCGAAAATGACTTTAATATAAGAGTCTGCGAGTCCTAAGATATTGTCCGGTGTTTTCATTAAAATAAGAAACTGTCTGGAAAGCTGCCACCGTAGGGATAGTCAGAAGTAACGATACAATGGCAGTCAGTATCAGGGAGAGTGCGACATAATGCTTTAACAGCTTGAAATCTTTTGCACCGAAGGCGTGGGAGACCATAACGCCAAATCCCTGCGCAATACCATTTGCAAATCCTAATACAAGGAACATCAGACATCCGGTAGAGCCTACCGCAGCCAGAGCATCCTCACCAAGATACTGCCCGACAATGATCGTATCCACCATGTTATAAAACTGCTGAAAAATATTTCCCAGTAAAACCGGAACGGAAAAAAAGTAAGATCATTCTGAGCGGGCTTCCCATTGTCATGTCTTTTGTCATAATCTGTACTCCTTGATTTATAAAATAGTTAAAAATCTGTCCGTGTTTTTAGCCTCAACACGCATATTCTTTACGTTTCAGCAACTTAGTATAAGGCTTGGACCGCAAAAGACAATGTTTATTTTTGCGAAAAAATACAAATTTTTTGTTTTCGCAAAAGAAAAGATTTTTTCGTGGGAAACTGTTATAATAAGAAAGCAATTATTTGCAAGTCACAGTAAAATCACGGAGTAAAATAATGCAGACAAACCTCGAATACTACAAAATTTTTTATTATGTATCCAAATACAACAGTATCTCCCTCGCAGCAGAGGCGCTTTCCATCTCACAGCCGGCAGTCAGTCAGGCAGTCAAGCATTTAGAAAGTGATCTTTCCTGTGCTCTCTTTGTGCGTACATCCAAAGGCGTGCGCTTGACAAAAGAAGGCGGACTGCTTGCAGAATATGTGAGAAAAGGATATGAGACAATCCTTACCGGGAGAAAAAACTCTCGGAGATGTTAAACTTAGATGCCGGAGAAATCTGTGTGGGTGCTAGTGACATGACATTGCAGTTTTATCTGCTTCCTTATTTAGAAGCGTTCCATGATGCATTTCCACAGATCAAAGTGACCGTGACGAATGCCCCGACACCGGAGACGTTGAAACATTTACAGGACGGAAAAATTGATTTTGGGATCATCAGTACCCCGGTGAACAATAAATATGATTTTAAAATGACACCTGTCCGCAAAATTCAGGATGTCTTTGTGGCGGGAAAAAAGTTTGAGTACTTAAAGGGTGGAAAATTAAGCTATAAAGAGCTTGAAAATCTTCCGGTGATGTGCTTAGAGGGAAGCACTTCCACAAGAAAATATGTGGAGGATTATCTGGCAGAGCGCGGCACATTTGTCCGGCCGGAATTTGAACTTGCGACGAGCGATATGCTGATCCAGTTTGCAGTGCGCAACCTCGGTGTTGCCAGTGTCGTGTCGGATTTCGCAGAAAAATACATTGAAAATGGGGAATTATTCATATTGAAATTTGACAAGGCGATACCGGAACGCGAGGTTTGCATTGTCTCAAACGAGCGTGCGCCGATGTCGGCAGCAGCGAAAAACTATACGATTTTCTGCTTGTTCCGTAGTGAAAATGTCAGAAAAAGTTCATCAAATCTTCATCAATCTTAATGGAATATCAATGGGATTGCGGGCAGGAATATGATAAATTTATATGCAGGATCAGGATATTTAGGGGAAACGTCAATGATGCGTTTATTATCAATCGGGATAGATTGTGTCTCAGCTGCTATTTTTGTGATTCCTGCTTTGGCTATTTTGCAGTGTACAATCTACAGGAAATGGGAATTTAAACCATTTTGTGTAAAACTGATATTTGCATTTTATGCGATTGCTTTGTTTTCAGTTGTGGGTGTTCCTACCGTTGGGATATTTCAGATGGATTTTGGTCTGAATCTGATACCGTTTGCAGACATTGTAAATAGTCCGTTTGCATATATGAAAAATACGATTTTGAATATCATTTTATTTATACCGATGGGATTTTTTGTACCTGCGGTCTGGAAGAATTACCGGTCTTTCAAAACTATGTTTTTCATGGGACTCGCGGTATCACTGGGGATTGAACTATTACAGATATTTACATTCAGGCTTACGGATATTGATGATCTGATCACCAATACGGCAGGAACTGTGATAGGATATGAAATAAGCAGAAAATTCTCTTTTCCGTTCTCTTTAAAATCAGTGGATTCGAAAGAAAGTTTAGTACGATATGAACCTGTCCTGATTCTTGCGGTTATGCTTTTGATTTCCATATTTCTGAAACCAATGGTGTCTGATGGCATATGGAATATTGTGTTATCTGGTCCGTGGCGGGAAAGATAAGGAGATATAATGAATGATTATATCAAATATAATGAATATTAATTTTACTTATGGCATATATTCGTGTATAATCATAAAGTAAAAACAGGAAAGTGTGATGGTTTTACAGACCATCACTTTTTTTATGCAGGAGGAAAATCAAATGGTTACAGCAGTAGTAGGCGCTAACTGGGGCGACGAGGGAAAAGGAAAAATCACAGATATGCTTGCAGATGAAGCGGACATTGTTATCCGTTTTCAGGGCGGAGCAAATGCAGGACACACCATCGTAAACAACTATGGTAAATTTGCATTACATACATTGCCATCAGGTGTATTCCACAGCCACATCACCAATATTATCGGAAATGGTGTTGCACTGGATATCCCGAAGGTAATAAGTGAGATCAAATCGATCACAGACCGCAATGTGCCTGCACCAAAAATCATGATTTCAGATAGAGCACAGATGGTTATGCCTTACCACGTTCTTTTCGATCAGTATGAAGAGGAGCGTCTTGGAAAGAATTCTTTCGGTTCTACCAAGTCCGGTATCGCACCATTTTATTCAGACAAATATGCAAAGATCGGTTTCCAGGTAAGTGAGTTATTCGACGAGGAATTATTGCAGGCAAAAGTAAAACGTACCTGCGAGACAAAGAACATTATGCTTGAGCATATGTATCACAAACCATTATTAAAAGAAGAAGAGTTATTAGCTACTTTGCATGAGTACAGAGACATGGTCGCTCCATATGTCGGAGATGTTTCTTTATTCTTAGACAAAGCGATTAAGGAAGGCAAAAGATCTTATTGGAAGGCCAGCTTGGTACTTTAAAAGACCCGGATCACGGAATTTACCCGATGGTAACTTCTTCTTCTACTCTTAGCAGCATACGGTGCGATCGGCGCAGGCCTGCCACCATATGAGATCAAACAGATCATTACCGTATGTAAGGCATATTCTTCCGCAGTAGGAGCAGGTGCATTTGTATCTGAGATTTTCGGAGACGAGGCTGACGAGCTCAGAAGACGCGGCGGAGACGGCGGTGAATTCGAGCAACAACCGGACGTCCAAGAAGAATGGGATGGTATGACTGTGTTGCAAGTAAGTATGGCTGCCGTCTGCAGGGTACCACGGATGTTGCGCTTACCGTACTCGATGTACTTGGCTACTTAGATGAGATCCCGGTATGTGTTGGATACGATATCGACGGAGAAGTAACTACAGACTTCCCTGTAACTGCAAAATTAGAGAAAAGCAAAACCGGTATTAAAGAAACTTCCAGGATGGAAATGTGATATCCGTGGCATCAAGAAATATGAAGATCTTCCGGAAAACTGCAGAAAATTATGTAGAGTTTGTCGAGGAGCAGATCGGTTATCCGATCACCATGGTTTCTAACGGACCGGGAAGAGAAGATATCATTTACCGCAATAAATAAAGAGACTGAGGCAGGCGTGCAGTGGCACCCTGCCTTTTGTGACAAAAACATGGAGGATTGTATGGTAAAGAATATAATTTTAGATGTCGGGAAAGTTCTTGTGGCGTGGGAGCCGGAAGACGCAATGAAACAACTTGGATTTGATGATAAGACAGTGAAAGCAGTTGCGGATGCTACGGTCAATACTCGGTCTGGCTTGAGACAGACCGTGGCGTCTGGTCAGATGAACAGATCCTACAGGCATTTTATGAGAAGGCACCGGAATATAAAAAAGAGATCGATCTGTTCTGGAATCATCTGGAACTGGCAATCACACAGTTTTCCTATACGAAAGAATGGATTTCCAATATGAAAAAAGAAGGCTTGCATGTGTATATTCTTTCTAACTATGGAGATTGGACTTATCAGAGAACGAAGGACAATGCGCTGGATTTCTTACTGTTGACAGACGGCGATATCTTTTCTTACAGTGTGAGACAGGTCAAACCGGATGTGGAAATCTATGAGACATTATTAAAAAATATCAGCTCACAGCGGATGAGTGTGTATTTATCGATGACCGGATGGAAAATATCGAGGGAGCCGAAAAAGCCGGAATCCACGGAATCTGCTTTGAGACGATCGGGCAGGTGAAAGAGGATCTGAAGAAATACAATATATATGTCTAAATAACAGGTATTTAAGAAGAGAAAAAATCGTCGTTTCACAAAGTTATCACATTTTTTCCAAAAGAAAACACATTTTTTCGATAAGATAATACTATCGAAAACCGACAGTTGCGAAATTCGTGAAAACAGACGGATTTCGCGATTTTCATGCGAGCCGGAAGTAAGGAGGAAAAGATTGTGATCGAGATCAGCCATCTGGTAAAAAAATATGGCGACCATATTGCAGTGAATGATCTGACATTGACTGTGGAACCGGGAAAAATTTATGGATTTTTAGGACCAAACGGCGCCGGAAAATCCACCACCATGAACATTATTACAGGGTATTTAGGTGCAACCAGCGGAGAGGTGAAGATCAACGGATTTGATATTTTTGCACAGCCGGAAGAAGCAAAAAATGTGTGGGATATCTGCCGGAGATCCCGCCTCTTTATGTGGATATGACAGTCAGGGGATATCTGAACTTTGTGGCAGAGTTAAAGAAACTCGAAAAGGGTCGGAGAAATAAATATGTGGAGGAGGCGATGGTGACGACCGGAATCACTGCACAGCAGTCAAGACTGATCCGTAACCTGTCAAAAGGCTACAGGCAGAGAGTCGGATTTGCACAGGCAGTGTTAGGGTATCCGGAGATCATCATTCTGGACGAACCGACGGTCGGACTTGATCCAAAACAGATCATAGAGATCCGTGACCTCATCAAAGAACTTGGCAAAAATCATACGGTTATTTTAAGTTCGCACATTTTGTCTGAAATATCTGCAGTGTGTGATCACATTTTCATTATTTCCAAAGGAAAATTAGTGGCAGGCGATTCCACGGAGAATCTGATGAAACAGATGTCCGGGGCGCAGGAGATCGAACTTCTGATCAAAGGAGACAATGCGGCAGTGCAGGAGACATTCACCGGGATCGCAGAAGTTGAAAAATGCATTCCATTAGAGCAGAAGGACGAAGCGTGTGTACATCTGAATCTGATCGCAAAACCGGGAATGGATATCAGGGAACAGGTGTTTGCTTCTGTGTCAACCATGGATTTGTCATTCTGCAGATGAATCCCGTTTCAAAATCTCTTGAGGATGTATTCCTTGAACTCACGGAAAAAAGAGGGGATACAGAAGGAAGTTCTGCCGGAGAAAAAAACTCCATTTTGTAAAGCCTCATTTTGGAAAAGAGAGTAAGGAGGACGGGGAATAATGTTTGCGATATTAAAAAGAGAAGTAAAAGCTTACTTTCAGACGGTGACAGGATGGTTGTTTATTGCAGCAGTTCTTGTACTCTATGGACTATATTTTTATGTTTACAATCTGCGCGCAGGCTATCCTTATATTTCTTACTCACTGTCGGCGATCGCATTTATCATGCTGATCACGGTACCTATGCTGACTATGCGCAGTTTTGCGGAGGAACGCCACAGCAGAACAGACCAGTTGATCCTGACTGCACCGGTATCTGTGGGAAAAGTAGTATTGGGAAAATATCTCGCAATGGCTTTTTGTATTTACCATAGATATGGTGATCATTGCGATCACACCATTGCTGTTAATGTCCTACGGAACGATCCCATTAGGGGAATCCTATGCAGCAGTGCTTGGATTCTGGCTGTATGGCTGCACCTGCATTGCCGTTGGTATGTTTATTTCCTCATTGACCGAAAGCCAGGTGATTTCCGCAGTTTTGACATTTGTTGCATTATTTGCCGGCTATATGATGGGAAGCATTTGTAATCTGATCTCAGAGAGCGGAAATCTTCTGACAAAAAATTTTAGGCTGCTACGATCTTTACACGCCGCTCGATAACTTTATGAATGGAACACTGGATGTAGCGGGAATTGTCTATTACGTAACGATCATTGGATTACTTTTGTTCCTGACAGGGCAGTCCGTTCAGAAACGCCGCTGGAGCATCAGCTCAAAAAAAATATCGACAGGTGTATTTTCAACGGGAATGATCATTGCAATGGTGGCAGTGACCGTTGTTGTGAACCTGTTCGTGGCAGAACTTCCGGCAACATGGACATCCATTGATGTCACTTCAACGAAAATTTATTCCATCACAGACGATACGAAGGATTATCTGAAAGGTCTCGACGAGGACGTGACAATTTATGTGCTGGTGTCCGATGCATCAAAAGATACAAAGCTGGATGAGACATTACAGAGATATGAATCCCTGTCGGATCACATCAAAGTTTCCTATATCAATCCGGCTGCAAACCCGGCTTTTGCAGCACAGTATACAGACAGTTCTGTGACTTCCAACAGCATGATCGTTGTGAGCAACGCAAGATCCAGAGTCATTGATTACAATGATGTGTATACCTATAGTTATGATTACAGCAGTTATTCCAGAAGCATTGATGGATATGATGCAGAGGACAGCTTACAAGTGCAATCCAGTATGTGACCATGGATTCTACAGAACTTCCGGTGATCTATCAGGTGTCCGGACATGGGGAAACAGCTTTGTCCGGTGGCTTTACAGAGGCAATTGAAAAAGCAAATATCACATTATCTGACCTTGCATTATTAAAAGAGGATACGGTTCCGGAAGATGCAGCAGCGTTGATCATTAATGGACCGACCACTGATTTTTCGAAGGATGATGCCAGCAAAGTGATCGATTATATCAATCGGGGTGGAAAAGTGCTGATCACCTGTAATTTTCAGGCGCAGGGTCTGGAAAACTTCGAGTCAATCCTGTCGGCATGCGGCATGGAACGGGTTTCCGGTATTGTGATGGAAAATGATAAATCCTATTACTATAGCAATACACCGTATTATCTGCTTCCTGACGTAAATTCAAGTGCATATACAAGTTCCGTCAGCGGTTCATATATCTTTGCTCCATACAGTGAGGCAATTACCTATGGAGAAGATACAGATGATACAACTTATACAGTATTATTGGAGACGACAGATAAAGCAGTATCCAAGACAGATGCAGCAAATGCAACAACATCAGAGCTGGAGGAGGGAGATGCTGCAGGACCATTTGCGGTTGCGGTTGCCATGGAAAAAACAATCGAAGAAGATACAGTCGCAAAAGTAGTGGTCGCCGGATCTGTGGAAATGTTTGCAGACAGTGCAGACCAGATCGTTTCCGAAATAACAGCGCAATGTTTACAGATATCATTGCCCAGATGGTTGGCGATTCTGATCTTGCAACAAGTGTGATCCCAACAAAAGATTACACGCTCAGCGCCATCACGGTGGATGCGGCGGCAGGGATTCTGTATGGGCTTGGTCTGATGATCGTGCTTCCGGTCATTATGATGATTCTTGGAATTGTGATATGGGCATCAAGAAGAAAAAAATAAAACAATAGATGATAGAAAATCAAGATTGGAGACAGATAGAATATGAAAAACAGAAAATTCAGTTTATTGTAATTCTGATCGTGCTGGCTGTGCTTATCGCTGCCACCTTCGGAATGAAATGGTATAACAAAAATAAAGAGGAAGAGAAAACAGCGGAAGAAGAGGCTTCTACCATTTATATTTCCAAAGTGGACGTTGACACGATCACAGCATTTTCTTATGAGGTTGACCATGTGACGTATACTTTTACAAAGGATGGGGATACATGGACCTATGACGGAGACACATCACTGGATATGGATGAAGAAGCGATCGACAGCATGCTTTCAACACTGTCATCGCTGACAGCAATAGAAGAGATCAGTGATTATACAGATCTGAAAGAGTTTGGATTTGACCAGCCGGAAGATCTGATATCCTACACAACAAGTGAAGGGTCTGTTTCTCTTTTTGTAGGAAATAAAATGATACTTTGAATGCATACTATATTATTTCAGCTGATGGAGGAAGCATTTATCTGACAGAAACGTCTCTTGCGGATGCTTTTTCAAAAACGATTGAGGAGCTGACAGTCACAGAGGATACAGAAAGCACTGAGACTGTTGAGAACACAGAAGAATAAATAAGATAAAAGCAGAATCAGCACCTGACAGAAAATTTGATCAGGTGCTGATTTTTTAATGCGCTGTAGTATCTTTCTCTTCGGAATCTTTTTTTGATCAGTTTGTAAATAAAACTGTATGCCCAGATTAAAAACAGGGATGATCACAGAAGCATAAATGGATGTCATGAGCATGTTCATAAAATTTTCGCTGGCAGAAACTGCACAGACGATAGTAGAAATATAAAGCCCAACCAGAATGATCACGCCGATGATTGCTAAAATTTGTTTTACTTTTTTCATATTTTGAATCCTTTCGGGAAAATTGTAATAAACTATGGTACAATCATCGTATAGGAAAAAAAACAGTTTCGTCAATAAAATTGTAGAAGAAAAGGCAGGTAAATCGGGTGGCATATGAAAAGCTTTTGAATGAAATTTATGCGGCAGTATCATTGAAATATCTGTGGAAGGAATATGAGCCGTATTTTGTGAAAAGTGAATCACCGGACTGGATTAATCCAAACATGGATTTCGGGCTGGAAGTCAGTCAGGCACTTTTGCCGGATGACGGGCAGGAGGAGAGTTTTATCGAAAAATATCTTGGTTGCCGGAAAGAGGAACTGCCTTCTTTGGCGTTTGATAAATATGGAGAGCGGTTGAATTTTTACAATGGAAGGTTTTGGGCGATTCTGCCAGATAATACTGTGCAGCAAGATTATCTTTCCAAGGCGAAATATCGTTTTGACCGCAAACTGGAAAAACTAAATGCAAATTATATCCATAAGCACTACAATGGTTTGTATCTTTTTCACATCCGACCGACGAGAATGATATTGATGCAGGTGCACTGTTTGAATATATGAGATATACAGGAAAAGAAAAAAATGCGATTTGACAGGGTATTTTTAAATTGTGTCAAAACCATTTATGTCTGCAATTACGAAAACAATACGATTGAGCCGATTGTGCTGCCGCCAAATGCGGAAAACTTTTTGAACACGGAGGCGGAGTACTTACGCAATTGCTGTGACTAGAAGGATGGGACAGCGCTGGAGATGAAGCGTGGCGATGAGAGCTTTTAAATAAGTGTAGAAATATGATTGGAGGAAAATAGAATGAACAGTATCTTTCACAGAGTAAGTATCAGAAAATATCAGGAAAAGAAAATTGAGCAGGAAAAAAGTGGAACAACTGCTTCGAGCTGCAATGGCAGCGCCGTCTGCATGCAACCAGCAGCCGTGAGGAGCTGGCTCTTCCATTTCAATCATTCAGTCAAAAGCAAAAGAGCAGGAAAAGTTAAAAGTTTCCTTGACTTTCCCCACCCAGCCCCTTACAATAAACCTATCTTTTTTATCAAATCAAAGTTACAAAATAAGCTAACATAACAAAAAATCCATCACCACATCGGTGGACCACTCAGCAGGAGAAAATGACAGACACAAATTTAGAACAGTAACTAAAAAATCCATACAAACAGTCTTGAAGAATCTTGAGGGGTTCTATATAATAAACATAGATCATTCGGAAAACCTTTGTTTGTATACCATAAAAAGCAGGAGGTCAAATGACCGGAAAAAAAAAAAAGACATTAGAGGAAAAGATAGAACAAAGTTAAAATTTCAGACCTATTGATGATACGTTTTTTTGAAGTACTGGCAGATGATATTGGCGTATGTCAAGAGATGCTGCGTATCATTTTAGAAGATGAGAAACTCATCGTAAAAAGACGTTATCGTACAGAGCAGTGTGAGAGAAACCTGTATGGACGTTCTGTCCGTCTGGATGCACTCTGTATCCTTGGAAATGGAAAAAAAGTGTAACGTGGAAGTGCAACGATCTAACAAGGATCACCATTTAAAAAGAGTGCGGTTCAATGCATCGGTCATCACGGTGCGGGACTCGCAGACGGATGATAAATTTGAGGAGACGATCGATCTGATCGTTGTGCATATTTCCGAGTTCGATATCTTTAAACGTGGCAGGGTGATTTATCACGTGGACAGCGTGATCCGGGAAACACAGGAAAAAGTAGACGACGGATTAGAGCGTGTATTCGTCAATACCACTGTAAAAGACGAAACAAGCATCTCGGAATACATGGGCTGTTTTCAGCAGAAAGAGATAGACAATGCCAAATTTCCAAAATTAACCAACCGTGTGCACTATCTGAAACATGAAGAGGGGAGGCGTAAACGCAGTGTGTGAAATAATGAGAAAATATTCAGATGAGGCGTATAAGCAGGGGCGAGGAAGCCGGCAAAGAAATCGGTCAACGGCAAGCCAACATCACCGCTATCAAAAAACATGATTATCCGCTTTCATGCAACGAAGGAAGTCATTTTGGAAGATTATACCGAGTCCGAATACAACACCGCCATCGCCGAACTCCAAGCCAAAGCCAAATAACCACAGACAGAATCATCCATCCACAGGGTCAGCTCGCCGGAGCTGGCTCTGTGACGGAACGTATGCGTGGGAAGCAGTGTAAGAGCGAGAATATGAAAAATGTCTGAAAGAAAACAAAGTATTTGAATTCGGCGGCTTTGGAAATGAACTCAGACTATAACAGAAATTATAAAGTAGAAGCACTCTAATAGAATGAGCAATCAGAATCGTTCTTTTAGAGTGCTTTTCTGCAAAAAAAATAACTTTCGATTTCACGTAAGTTCATTGTGTTGGTTTATGTGGGGTGGTAAAATATATAAAAATTATATGGCATGAATTAATGGAAGAGAATGTTATGAAATAATAGTGAAAAAAAGAAATATTGATGTTCATAGATCACTAGTCAGTTTAGACAGATTATAGAAATTAGGAAAATGAGTTTGGACAGTTTTTCGTTGAGAAGATGGTGCTTTTGATTTAAAAGTGACATGTATTGAAAAGGGAAAAACACAAGTGTAGCTTGCTGAAAAAATTGATATCATAAATAAGCAGAATGATATGGTGAATAAGATTTTCAGGCAGATGATGGAAACATTGGGGATATTGAATAAACATATACCAAAATAGACAAATGAGAAGGAGAAAAATATGTTATTATTTTCAACAATTCTTGATATTGAAAAGTCTTTAACGAAAGATTCTTTTTATAAAATTGGTTTTGGAATGGAATCAAGGAAGTCCTCATGAGAGTAATGTTATTAAAGGTATCAAGTGGAATGGTGAACATAATATCAGGTATGGCAATGAAAAATTGTGGATAGATATTGAGGAATATCGAAATAAAAATATTATTGCTGTTAGATTTGAGAAAATTGAAGAGGATGGAGCAGTCTGGGATACAGATTATGTTATGAATTTTCAAGATATGAAAATGTCAATTCGATTAGATCGTAGTTATCTTGAAGAGGCTTTAACGATTGATCCTAAATTTTCGACACCACATTTTATTACGTTGTTAATTGAGCGAGGGTATGTAAAGAAAGATGGATTGCTAGAAGTGTTGAAGAAGCCAGTATCTATAAATAATGATAATATTCAAATGCTTGCAGATATTATTAACGGAGAAACAACGTATAGATTACCAATTGTGTATATCTCAAAGACATATTATGATGATAATCCAGTTAATGTTGGTCTTTTAGCTAGTAAATTAAAGGGAGCGGCTCATGTTCTTGTTCAAGATAGCAATTGTACTAATAACAAGCTGAAGATATTGTGTAATGAAAAGAATGAGTACTATGGTGCTATAGGTATATATTTCCCAAGACAGGGCAATGGGACGTAGACGCTATTTATATAGGCGTACAACAGGCATTGATAATCATTTGTTGGAAAAAGTTGTTCAAGTTGTTATTCAATATAGTAATTCGCAAATGATTGAAACATTATATACATGGCAGGGAGTTAATAATGCATTATTAAGAGTAAGACTAAATTCCACTTGCCTGGAGGAAAAAATATGCAAGACTCTTATCCGCAGATTCATATGTAATGTCTGGTTCTATTTTTGTAATAATGCCGGTGTCAATACAATCTCATCATCTGGTATCTCAGTAAGTCCAAAGTAATCTATTACCTCTGAAGGCAGCATGAGTTTTGCAAGCTTCAAGGGTGACATTCCACCCAGGCTCTGCCGGGGAGAACTGTTGATATGGCTCATCATCAGAGTGATGTCTTCCTGAGAGTAGTCATCAAAGGAGGTGCCTTTCGGGCATATTTTACGGATATATTCATGGTTTTTCTCACAATGAGGTTTTTGCCAGGAACACATAGGATCGCAATAATAAATGCTTGTACGAATCAGGTTTTCTGTCCGCATTCCAATGCGGCAGGATTCCGGAATTCACCACCTCTGTCTGTCAGGACTAAAGAGAATACAGAGGAAAATGAAAAAGTTCCTAAGGAGCGTTCGATAGAGTCAAAAATGGCTTTTACATGACAGACCTCTTTACTGTCGAGAAGGTAGGCCATCATAAGGGAACAACAATCAAAGTGAAGGGTAAGTAACACTTTTTTTGAACCTTCACAGCCCAGGACAGTATCCATTTCCGTAACCCTTGTGTCAGGAAATTCCTTTAAAAAAGCCTGGTAGTCTTTGTAAGTACGTCCTTCATAAATGGTCAGATCGGCAGCTTCAGAAGAACTGCAGGAACGCACCTTATATTTCACCTTTTTAGGAAGGTCGATATTTTTCACACTAAGAGCTCCGGACTCGATGTAGTTATAAAGAGTTTTTTCAGATAGAGCAATTTCCGGATGATTGCGGAGGATCATGTAAGGAGACTGCCCCTGCAGAATGAGAGGGGTTACCAATTCATCCAAAGCAACAAGGTCAGCAGGCGAAATGTTAATACCTGCTCTTGATTCCACAAGGATGGTTTTATATTGCCTGTGTGCAGTGGATGAGCGGTAGTAGGCTTTATCGAGGCGGCAGGGATTCTTTTTACTGCAACCATTGCAGACAAAAGGGGCTTTATCCAGCAAAC
>VOFB01001258.1_pt1 | contig 18130 bp, 31 predicted proteins | sample 5384141 | NCBI WGS metagenome assembly VOFB01 (sample SAMN12384721, study PRJNA508395) | human gut metagenome | isolation source: healthy gut A | host: Homo sapiens | reverse complement strand
TAATACTGGTTACGGAGCTGTTTGACAGACTCGGTCGTAACACCGGTTCCCATACTGCCGTATTTTTGCATAGGCACGGATGGATTCAGGAAGCAACACGGGTTTGCCTGCTGTTTGCTGTATCCTTTTGTCTGTACATTCGATATATTATTTGCACTCGTATTTAAGGCAACCTGATATGCACTTAATCCTGAAGATGCAATCGTTAATCCAAAAAATGTTGATGGCATGTTAACCTCCTATGCTGCTATCCAAGCTGTGTGATCAGATGCTCGATCATCTCATTAATAACATTAATAAAACGGCTGGATGCATTGTATGTTCTGGTATTTGATCATATAAGTCAATTCTTCATCCGAAGAAACTCCGATTACCTGCTGTCTCTGGTTATCAACTGACTGTACCGTCTGGGACAGGTTTGTTGCAGTAGAATTGTATACATTTCCGTAGGTAGCAACCTCTCCGATCATAGCTACATAATAGTCCTTAAAGCTGTATGCCTTTGTGTCATTCGGATTGACTGTAAGGCTTTCTTTATCCCACACTGCTGCAAGTGTCGCCATCAGTGACTGGTCTACATCTCCATTCTGCCGTAAATGTGGAAGTAGTGTTTCATCTGTGATCAATGCGCTGTTCACACTTGTACTTCCCATCGTGTACTGCTTTGTTGTATCAGCCGGATCTTCTTCATTGTATAAATAATAGGTCTTTGTCTCACCAGAAGCCGGATCTGTATAGGAAACCTCCGTATAACGTTCTGTTCCAAGTCTTGTAAATAACTCCTGTGGCGGAAGTTTGCCATCTGATCCCACTGCGCATTTATCTGCATCTAAGATCTTCGTATTTGCTGTCACGGTATAGGTATTGCCGTCTGCATCGGTCATGGTAACAGATCCGTTTCCTGTCAAACCTGTGATGTAATTCGATGCTTCCGTATTCGGGCATAAGATATCGTTGATCGCCGTTGCAATTCCATGGAACAACTGATCCATCTGTGCTTCTGCACGGAGCATAACAGACATGCCTGTCGTATCATCATAAGTCTTGCCGTCCACTCCAAGAATATCCTTGTAATTGGCAACTTTATCTCCTCTCGCAAGCACAAGAGCTTTGATCTCTCCCATATCGTTTTTTATTTTCCGTGGAAATATCACGGTTAAAATTAAACAGATAGGTATACTCACCCTTGTCCGGATCTGACAGATGGGACCAGTATGGTGTCACAAATCCTGTCGCTTTGTCCGTCTGTTTTTCTACTTTATAGTAGCCGTTCTCATTGACAAACTCGTTGCCTTCCACGCTGACGCGCACGACACCGTTTACCTCTTCTTTATAAGAAATATCAACAAGACTTGCCAATTCATCTAATGCCAGATCTCTTGCATCACGCAGTGTCATTGCAGTTTCAATATTTCCTGCCTCGATCTTCTGGATCTGCAGATTTAGTTCACTGATCGTCTTTCCAAGTTCATTGACCTGATCAATGTCGTCGGAAATCTGTGAATTGATATTATACTGATAACTCTTCAGTCCAGAATAAACAGCACTTGATCTGCTGGTAAAAAGCTGTGCCTTCTGAATAACAAGATTCTGATATACGCTATCCTCCGGGTATTTATATAGCTCCTGAAATGAGCCCCAGAAATCGGTTAATGCATTCTGAAAAGCCTGTCCTCTAATTCCTGATAATAGTTCTGCACCTCTGTCAGTGCCTCACTGGTCGATGCATAAAAAGACTGACGGCTTGATTCCGTACGATATAACCGATCTAAGAATACATCTCTTGAATGGACAACATCTCCGATCGTTACACCAAGACCGGATTGCTGATTGCTGATTGCTGCTGTTGTATTAAATGTGACATAGTCACGGTCTGCAAACAAAACGCTCTGACGCACATATCCTGTTGTGTCTAAGTTTGCCAGGTTGTTTGATGTTACGTTAAGTGCATTCTGACTGCTCTGTAAACCGGCTACGCCGATAAACATACTTCCAAAACCATTTGCCATGGTAGTTCCTCCCTGCTTTTACTATTGCTTCGCGTCGAATCCACTGCTGCCTAAGATATCGCCTGTATTATAGGCATTCTTATCATAGTTGGCAGTCTCAGGTGCCTGTCGCGTACTTCTCAGCAAGGTAAGGTCAAATTCCACCATCTCCAATGCCTGTTTTAAAAGTGCTTCATTCTGTCTGTTTAGCTGCTGCATCTTAGCACCGGCCTCAAGCAGCCTGTCACGCTGTCTGGTAAGTGCTTCCTGTTCTTTTGGCTGCTTGTTAAGATATCCGATCATCTTTGTGATCGTCATCTCTTCCGGGCTCTGACCTAAGACAGTCGCCATATCCGTCAGGACACGGTTTCTTTTATTGGAAAGATTAAGAAGCACGCTCGCAGCATCCTGCTCTCTCGTCGTAACATCCGTAAGATGTTCGATATTGCCCTGCACCACTGCGTCTGTTTTTTCAGTCGCAAGTGTGATCAGTTCCTGATACTGCTTCTCCTCTTTACCCAGCACATCCAAAAGCTCTTCCATTAAACTAGCCACAGATTCATCCTCACTTTTACTTTACTAAAGCATTGTACTTTTCTAATAACTTATTCGCGAAATCATTCATATCCACGTTATAATTACCAGAGTCCAACCTTTCCTTAAGCTGTGCTACTCTATCTTCCCTGATATCCGAAGCATCTGCCACTGCCTGCTTTGCGATCTGGTAATCACGTCCCATAGAAGAGATCTGCACTTCATCGCGTCCGGTGCTCATCTGCTTTGTGTTCTGCACTTTCTGCGTTTTCTCTCTATTGTAAAGTTGTGCCACCTGATTATAAGCTTCTACTCGCATAATGGCATCTCCTTTCTTCCTTGAAATTCGCTTTCTAGTTTTTATATCGGACGAATCATTTTTTTCATTAGCGCAAATATGAAAAAAAGAAAATGACAGGTCACCACTTTTCGCAGTATCCTGTCATTTTTCTACTGGTATTCACGGATCAGGCAGTATTGTTTCAGTGGGAAGTTCTTCTCCACAATTCCATACACCTGAAATCCAAAGTTTTTATAAAAATCTACATTTTTTTCATTGTGTGTTTCCAACGATATCATCATGTGGTGTTCCTGCGCATATGCGATCGTTTCGTCTAACAGTTTCGCAGCGATCCCATGGTGCTGCATTTCCGGATCGACTGCAAGATAAATAATATGAAGTCTCTGTGTCTGGTGCAGCTGATCGGTCCAGCTTGAGTTCAGGTAATCCCCACCCTTGATAAAATTGTGGAACGTCGCAAGTGTCGGATCTTCCTTGATCAGGAAAGCGTCCGTATGGATCGTCGCCCATGACTCCGTCAGAAAAAAGTGGAACATATTAATGTGTTCCGCCTCATCCGACACGACAAGAATGCTGTTTAATTCTTCGCTGTCCGCAAAAATCTCACATGTCTCATAAAATTCATCCATATCACATTGAAATAATTCCGGCATCAGCCGTTTTCTTATTTCGGCATCCGGGATCAGCGTTTCATAGAGTGGATCATGCGCAAAACAGCGGTATAAAAGCTGCTCTAATTTTGGCAGGTCCTCGCGCTGTACCCGGTATAATTTTTCCGATTTCATATTTTTCTTATCCCCTTTTTATTGTGTCAGAACATTTCCTTTACCGTCTGACTGATTTCTTTTAAGGTCTCGCAGAGACGTCTGGTCTGTTTTTTATAGCATTCCTTTAAGTAATGCAGTTCTTCCCGGTAATCTGTGTCTGCTTTTTTCTCTTTTTTTCAGCAGGCATTTTACCACATGGTAGAGATCTTCATGCCCTAACAGCCTGCCGTAACCCCATTTCAGACGATCTTTGGGCTGATTGAACACATAGTCCGTAAAATGGCGGTAAACATATTCATCAAACATAAATGCATACGCATTGTTATCCACCTGATATATTTTTTTCCAGTGCTTTATCCACATCAGATTGTTCCAGAGCGTTTACAGAGTCCTGCAATAAGCCAATATTTTCCACAATATCTCATGTGGGAAAAATACCTCTCCATACCAATCAATGCGGACAAAATGATCCTGCTCCTGTTTGAATTTTACAAGCAGTTGTTTTTCTCTTTCCCTGTTTTCCGCAAAGAGCTGTTCTGCCTCTTGCATGTTACCTTCTGCAAGAAGTGCGTAGTAGCGGGTATTGATAGCGGCAGTCTCTTCGTAAGACTGTTTTGCTTTTTCCTGTGCCTCTTCTGTTACCTGAATTAATTTTTTTGTGATTGCAGCGATCTGTTCCTGTGTTTCTTCCACTTTCGCTGTGATTTCACTGCCTCCGGCAAGTATGCGCTCTAACACCGGTGTAAAATCAAGCGGCACAACTGCCGTTTCATCCAGTGCTAAGATCAGCAGTGTGAACAGCTCATGGTGCAGCCGGTAAACCGCCTCATCATAAAAATCATCATTATCAAACTGGGAATGGTAATGTGTTTCCATGAAACTTCCGCCGGTAAAATCATTGACCATGGAAGGGATTCCTGCGATTGCCATCGAAAAATCATCTGACCAGGTTTCGATCGGTGCCGTCACGCTTGTCATCTCAGGATAAGCCTTTGTCAGTTCCGGAAGTCCGTCTAAATATTCTTTTATATAATGTACATATTCATAACAGCAGCGGATTCTTGCACGCGTGCCGTGTGCCAGCGCCGGAAGTTCAAAGTTCAGGTCGGCGATTACTTTTCCCACCCATTCCGGATGTGCGGTAAAAATCTGCTCGTAAGCTCCGGTCGACCAGTCAAAGTTGGAATCAACAACGCCCCATTCCTCTGCCGCCATCGCACAGAACACGATCGTGTTGTTCGGCTTGAATCCGCTTTCAATCAGCGTTTTTGCAATGCCAAACATCATGGCGACTGCCGTATTATCATCTTGAAATCCACTGAAATAGGAGTCATAGTGTGCAGATAACAATACCATGCGCTCCGGGTGTTTTCCCGGAATACAGCCTGAAATGTTATAAGTCGTGCAGTCACGTTTTACCCGGCTGTCGGCTTTCAACCATACGGTTGCTTCTTTCTTTCCATCCAGCAGTTCCCTCAATAATGCAGCATCTTCCCTTGAGATGGAAAATGCCGGTGCATCCTCCGGTCCGGCGATATCCTGTGCGTTGAGTGCCTTCGCATCGACTTCTCCATAACCGCCACACTGCACAGCGATCACTGCCGCCGCACCTTTTAAATGTGCCTGGTATACCGGATAATTGATCCACCACTCATCTCTCTGGTTAATCTCCACCAATACCAGTTTTCCGGTTACATCTTTCCCTTCATAATCCGCTTCTGTTCCCTTTCCAAGATACATCAGGGAAAATGCCTGCTCACCGTCCGTTACAAAATCTGTCTGATATGCCCCGAGCAATGCGGTATGCCTTTTTCCCTCTTTCGTTTCAAACGTAAGCTCCGCATTTTAAACTCCCAGCCATCCACGGTAACCGCATTTTTACATACATCCGACAGTCCAAGTTTTTGCATCTCATCCTTTAACATTTCCCCCTGTCAGGAATTCTGCCTTCGAACCCGCAGGACGGTAACCGAGTTTCTCGTTTGAGCGAAACTGCTCCATCCGTTTTGCAAGCTGGTACGAGTAATCCGTATCAATATTTTTTTATGACCGCTTCCTGCATTGTCATGTGTGTCACACCTTCTTTTTTGCTTCTATTTTTGCTGTTTTTTTTTGTGTTATCTATTTCTTTTTGTATTCAAATTATTTCCTGTTTTTGATTATAACACACTTTTTTTTGTTATGAACAGTCTTGTGGGGGATTTTGAGCCGATATAATTATGTGGATGGGTTCGATTCGGATGGACATGGCTGTCGGTATTATTATCGGCGGTGCTTTTACAAGTATTGTGTCGTCACTGGTCGAGGATATTATCAACCCGTTTCTTGGAATTTTCGGTGGCATGAATTTTGACAAGCTGCACTGGAATATTGTTGGGGATGTCACATTGAATTACGGAAAGTTTCTGACTGCCGTGATGAATTTCCTGATCATGGCTTTTGTTGTATTTATACTGGTGAAAGCGTTAAATACCGCTGCCCGCATTGCACCTCTATCTTAGATGCAAAGGCAGTGGAAGCATTTGAGAAAAAATTTGTAATTTTCATTTGCCACAGCAGATGAAAATTCAGGCAAGTAATTATACGAAATGTGAATGATACATTACACTAGTTCAGGCTGTCTGTCTTTGTGTCATGAACGATACAAAGCAGGCATGTCTGTCCATCCATTTTCCGATCAGTCCGATCACTTTTCCCATAGTAAATGCGGCTAAAATGGTTCCGATCCCAAGGCCGTCAAGATGTCCTAAAATGCAAAGGTCAGTCCGGCTGTCACGGCAAGGCAGGTAACATCAAATCCAACTTTGACCTTAGAATAGGTAACGGATGTGATATCTGACAATTCTCTCGGGAATAAATCCGTCGGTATGATCGGCAGTTTGCATCGGTTCGACAAAGCAATTCCAATACAGAGCAAAATATAACTGATCAGAAAATAGATTACACGATATCCCGGCGTCAGCGGCAAAACATTGATCCAGCTCTCATGCACATCCAATAATTCGCTGAATGCAAATCCCACTACAAAACTGAACAGATACTGCGGCACAAATTTTTTTTCCGCAGGATCATGAGGCTTAGCACCAGAAGTCCCTGAAATATATAAGTCCAGGTTCCAAGCGATACGCGTGTGAAAACTTCGGAAAATGCATACGGCACGCTTGATATTGCCGAGATGCCTGCGCCGGAATGCAGCATCAGTACAACACCAAGACTGTTGATGGCAACTGCGACCATGAGTGCAAGTTCCCCGCGGACCGTGCGGCGGGATTTTTCTTTCTGTATTTCTGTTTCTTTCATTTTAAATATTTCCTCCCGGGGAAGTTTTTACAGAAGTCCTGCTTCTGCATTTATGGTCATCCCCAAATTTCAGAAACACTTTACACCTTTCTAATTCATTTAACAAATCAATAGTTTTTATAGTTCGATAGACAGTATCTATTAATCGTGATAAAATGAGCAAAACAGGGAGGAAAATCTTCTCCTCGCCATTGGGCAAATTTTACCATGTAAAATTGGATTTTGCTTCGCAAAACAAGGAGGATTGCCATGAACTTATTCCAGCTTCGTTATTTTGTAACTTTAGCAAAAATGCAGCACTACACAAAGGCTGCACATGAACTTTGTATCACACAGCCGAGTTTAAGCCATGCGATCTCGCAGTTGGAGGCAGAACTTGGCGTGGCACTTTTTGAAAAAGCGGACGCAATACTACACTCACAAGTTTTGGGGAAGAGTTTTTTAATCTGCGCAAACCGCACGCTTGCCACATTGGATTCCGGAGTTTCATCCCTTGCAGCGGGCGCACGCGGTGACGGATTGATCAGGCTTGGCATGCTGCGTTCCCTCGGTGTCAGTTTCATTCCGCAGCTTGCCGCGCGTTATCTGGCATCCCATCCTGAGCATGATGTGCGTTTTACATTTCATACCGGCTCGACCGGCGATCTTGTCAACGGTCTCTCGGCAAGGGATTATGATCTGATTTTCTGTTCCATGCCGCCGGAGACAGAATCGTTAGACACTGTGCCGATCACCCACGAGGATCTGGTACTTATCGTTCCAGACCATCACCCACTGGCAGCAAAACAGTCCGTTGCATTGACGGAAACGCTCATCTATCCACAGATTTATTTTTCCCACGGTTCCGGTATGCGTGACGTTGTGGACCATCTGTTTTCACAGATCAATGCAGTACCGCAGATTGCCTATGAGACAGAGGAAGCCGAGGTGATTGCGGGACTCACTGCACAGGGTTTTGGCATTGCCGTCGTTCCTTATATGGATCTTTTATTAAAGCTGGATGTGAAGATTCTGCAGATCAGTGCGCCTGTATGGGAGCGTAATCTGTATATGATTCATGACCGGCAGGCGTTTATGCCGCCTGCCGTAAGAAATTTTTGTGAATTTGTTTTAAAAGAATGTGAGTATCCTATGATACCAGATTAATTCTGCCACAGGATCTGTTGTTTTGTGAGCATTGGATAATGCACCGGAACACTTCCGTCAAGATATTCTCTGTGCATGTCCACCGCCGTGATCTGGCTGTTGGAATATGTGGTGTAGTAATAAATTCCACGGCTTGCATTACAGCAGGAGGTGTAGATCGTGATCTCATATTTTCCATCGGATACCTCGCAGCAGCCTCTCTGCTGGTCGACAGATCCTAAGATATGGAAAAACTGTGCCACACTCTCCTCCTCGGAATCGTCAGAAACTGCGTTCATTTTTGTAAACGCGACTCTCGCAAAACGGGAAGCTGATGAAAGATCACCCGGCAGTCCTAATGCCCCCATGCCACGACTGTACATATTCAGATCCAGTTTATCCGTAAAATGATTTTCCGGCTGTTTTGGTGACAGTCCCATGTAATTATTCAGCATAAACATCTGCTGCTCAAATGGCGGATTGTTTGTCAGGACACCAACCGGATTTTCATGGATATGCAGTCCGTCTTTCATGGATTCTACTGTAATCGATCCTCTCTTATCTGAGATGATCCAGTGTAGCATGCCGGACGGCAGATTTTCACTGAACGGCGTATCCACAATACTTAAATCTGCAATCAGCTCCCGCACCTCATCTAACGTTGCGCACTGCGCAAGCACCCATGGAATAAATTCAAAGGATGCCACATTTTTTTTACCGCTTTCTTCCTTATGATAATATGCATTGCCGACAAAATTAAGTCCCGCCATGCCGACGCCTTTTTCGTTCACCGCATCATAATAAAGCGGATAATCTCCTGCCATGTGCGCCATGCCAATGATCGCATAATGTTTTTCCAGATTTTCCGTGTGACGGAAATGAAATGGATAATTCCGCGGTGTCACCGCGATTTCCTCGCCATAAGAAAATTCATAATCTAATGTTCTTCCAAAATAAAAGTCTTTCGTCAGGTAAGTTGCTGCTGTACACATAAAATTCTCCATTCTTATATTGTTTTCAAGCCGGGGCTTTCGTACGAAAAATCTAGCCAATCTCGTCCACGTTTGCCCCACGCAGTTTAATTCCGTCTGTCTGTTTTAAATCCTGCTGGTATGGATTCGACTCATTATAATATCTGATCTGTGTGTCCGTCACACCACCGGAAATATAAGAACGGCCACATTCCGGGCAGACCGATGTCTGGACTCTGACGGATGCAGATACCACTTCGCCGTTTTGCGTGGCAGCTTTGTGATACGCATTGGAAACATGCTGCCCCTCATGTGCCCGGACAGCAGAAGATGCCGCTTCCGGTGAAATATGCGCAGCATTTTTAAAGGAAACATTCGCTTCGTTAGAGCCATCAACATATTTGCGGTTTTTACAGGTCTGGCACTCTGTGGTCTTAGATTTATCGACCGCGCCTTTTTGTCCCAGTTCATCTTTATTATTAACATTATTCCGCTGATTTAAATTATTATCATAGGAATCTGTGATATTCCATTTGTATCCATCCACGCCACCGATCATAACGCTCCTCCCCTCCATCCCCATAGGTCTTTTATACCCAGGATTCATCATACGGCAAATCTGCAATTCAATATGCCAATTTTTACAGTTGAGATAATATGATTAGGGTGTCAAAAGGTGGTTCATAACTTAGCGATTGTCAAATTGCACAAAGCCGAGACTGTTTTTGTGACTTTGGGAGAAAATTAGAAAATCTTAGTATGCCTGTCTATTTACAGTAATGTTCTGCCACGGACGGCAGAACAAGGCTTCACGAGCCATGGAAGGCTCGTTGAATGCCGTTTACGTCACTCTGTGAAAAACTGATTCAGGCATACTTAGTTTTTCTTATTTTCGGACAACGGAACAAAACAAGTTCGGTTTTGTGCAATTTGACAAACCCAAAATTGAAAACCACCTTTTGACACCCGAATCATAATATGCGACAAATACGAAATTCATCCTACTAATTTTCATAACTGCCGGTTTCAAAATTGCTCGTTCACCTTTATTATACGCCCGATCTTACCGTCTTTCAATCCGTCTTCTGATTCTCCTCCATAAAACAGCCGACAAAATAACTGCTGCATAATCCGTCAATGCCTGTCCGTAAATGACACCGTTTAACCCCATACACGCATTTAACAGGTACAAAAGCGGTATCAGAAGCAGTCCCTGACGCATAACGGAAAGTATCGTCGCCGGAAATGAATTTCCTACTGACTGCATACAGTTCATATTGACAAATAACAGCCCTATGACCGGCCCGGAAAGCATGTAGGCGATCAGCATTTTCACGCCATAATACACAACTTCCCCGTCACTGATGAACAGCCTTATGATCGGCTCCCGTAAAACAAAAAACAGCGCCGTAGCTAAAATGCCGACAATGACACAGCATTTTTTTGTATACCGTTCCACGGAAACAAACCGCTTGTGATCTCCAGAACCATAGTTATATCCCAGAAGCGGCTGCACTCCGTTTGCCAGTCCCATCTGTAAAAATGTGATAAACATGTTTGCCTTAAACACGATGCCGATCGCCGCCACCGGCGCATTGCCGTATGCCACTAAGATCTGGTTTAACACGATCGTGGACACACTCATCAGCATGGAAAAACAGCGGTCGGCAGTCCGGTCACACATACTCCGCTCAAAATGCCGTCTTTGCAGGTAAAATATTTGATAGAGATGGAAAAACATTTACTTTTCTTTAAAAAATACCACAGGTAATAGATGCTTGCCAAAATATTTCCGATTGTCGTCGCAACTGCGGCTCCCGCAGCTCCCATCCCCATACCGCTGATCAACACCGGATCTAACACGATATTGGCGACGGTGCCGATCATACTGCCGATCATTGCCTCCTTGCTTGCACCCTCCGCGCGCACAACAAAACTTGCCGCTGCAGACCAGATGATAAACGGCGCCCCGTATGCAATGTGAAAAGTGTATCCTTTTGCATAGAGAAACGTCTGCTCGTTTGCTCCGAACATATTTAAAACTGGCGTCATAAATACCATTAAAATGACTGCAAGTGCTACACCGACGACCAGGGATGCATATGTCACAAACGCGGATACCTGTTTCATTCTTTTTTCATTTTTCTCTCCCATCGCCATGGATGCAGCCGCACTGCCGCCCATTCCAAACATGTTGGCAAATGCCATAAACAGTATAAAGATCGGGTTTGTCAGGCTGACTGCAGCCACCTGCAGCGGATCTCCGGTCTGTCCGACAAAAAAAGTATCTGCCATGTTGTATACAACTGTTACCAGACTGCTGATCACACTCGGGATCGCCATCTTTGCAACCGCCTTCGGGACGGGAAGGCTGCTCATCAGTTCATTTTCGTTCATTTTTTCTCCTTTCTTTCGGTGGTTTTTCATGAAAAAAACGCTTTCACACGAATTACCATTTCTACACCGATATATACATACTTTAACGGGGGCAGTTTAGTCAGAATCCAAATTTTCCAGCATTTTCTGTGCCACTCTCAAAAAGATTTCTTTTTCCTCTTTTGAAATTCCCCGCAGGAGCAACGCTTCGGACTCTTCAATCTCCGTGCGAAGCGCATCTTTGATGCCTGCCGCTTTGTCCTGAAATACGATTCTTTTATAGCGGGCGTCATTTTCCTCCGGCACGCGGTCAAGTATTATTTGTTTCTAAAAATTCTATTTCGCGAGACCTTTTTCCTGATTTTGGAAGCTTAATAACATGCATCCTACTATCCTCAATATATAATGGGCGAAAGTTCCTTTGTCCAAGTCTCTTTCGCCCATTTCTTCTTTCTTTTTAACATTTTCACAGCCATTTCGGGCGAAAACATCTTCTGTTCTCCTGTTTTCGCCCTGATTTTTTCATTTTCGTGGGCTATTGGCTTCATCCTTATAACGCTTTCGCCCATTCTCTTCTAAATCTCCATTGGTCTTCGATAAAAATGGGGAATCTCTTTCGTTTTCACTTCATTTCACCCATTTCTTCCTTTTTATACCCCTGCACGATTTCATTTAAGAAATACGCGTGCACCCTTGCATCTTCACTCACTTCCGGGTGAAAACTGAGCGCAAGCTGGTTTTTGTAGCGGACTGCTACCGTATTGCCATCCACTATCGCCAATGTCTCCACCTGCGGATTTAAAATTTCATCAATATATGGTGCACGGATAAAATTCATCCGATAAGTTCCAATGTGTGCAATCTCTGCGTCCGTGACAAAGCTTCCGAGCTGTCTGCCATAGGCGTTGCGCTTCACGCTTACCGGCAGGGTTTTTAAATACGCTCTGTCATCGTTGGAAACACGCTATGCTAAAAGGATCAGCCCTGCACAGGTCGCAAGCACCGGTGTACCCGCTTCGATCAGTTCTTTTAACTGGTCAGACATGCCAAGATCTCTAAGCAGTTTTCCCCCTGTACCGTGCTTTCACCTCCGGGAAGCACGATCCCCTGCAGTCCGCCATTCTGCACAGACTCTTCCAAATCCTTTTTCTGACGGATCAGGAATGTATCCGCGCCAAGCCCGTCAAGCATCGCCTGATGCTCCGCAAATGCGCCCTGCACCGCAAGGATTCCGATTGATACTTTTTCTGACATGATATTCTCCATTCTTGCGCTGTTTTTTGCGCATCTCAAGTTGTGCGTAAGCACAAATCCTGCGTGTGAAAAATCTTATTTTTCACACTAATCTCCATTCTGAGCAATTTATTTCCCACGCTCTGCCATAAGCAGCTGTATCTCGTCCTCGTTGATGCCGACCATCGCTTCTCCTAAATCTTCAGATAACTCTGCAATCAGTTTTGCATCATTGTAATTGGTCACTGCCTGTACGATTGCTGCTGCACGTTTTGCCGGATTTCCGGATTTGAAGATACCGGAACCGACAAAAATACGCCCTCAGCTCCAAGCTGCATCATCAGTGCCGCATCTGCCGGAGTTGCCACACCGCCTGCTGCGAAATTGACAACCGGAAGTCTTTGTGGTCATGCACATATTTTACTAGATCATATGGAACCTGAAGCTGTTTCGCTGTCTCGAAAAGTTCATCTTCACGTTTTGCCGCAACTGCCGCGATCTCGGAGTTGATCAGTCTCATATGATGTACCGCCTGAACCACATCACCGGTTCCCGGTTCCCCTTTGGTACGGATCATCGCTGCACCCTCAGCGATTCTTCTGAGTGCCTCTCCTAAATTTTTTGCTCCGCAGACAAACGGCACCTGAAATTTTGTCTTGTCAATGTGGTAAACATCATCTGCCGGAGAAAGCACTTCACTCTCGTCAATGTAATCGATCTCTAATGCCTGTAAGATCTGTGCCTCCGCAAAATGACCGATTCGGCATTTTGCCATAACCGGAATGGAAACCGCACCCTGAATCTCCCTGATCAGCTTCGGATCACTCATTCTTGCCACACCGCCTGCCGCTCTGATATCCGCCGGGATCCGCTCTAATGCCATAACCGCACATGCTCCTGCTGCCTCTGCGGTTTTGCCTGCTCGGCATTTGTGACATCCATGATGACACCACCCTTTAACATCTGTGCCAGTTCACGGTTTAATTCATACTGCTCTTTTGTATTATTTATATTACTCATAACTAACTTTCTCCTTTTTCAGACAACCAGTTTGATTTTCTGCGCAGTTTTTCAAACAGTTACTCTGTATCAATTTCTTTCCGGATCCTGATGTTATGAGTATAAGAAAAACTGGATGCATGAAAACATCCAGTTTTTTCTTTTTCAGCCATGCCAGTTTGTAATTAACATGATCTGAGCATTCATTTTTTATTTCAATCCATGATACCATATCAGCACCAATAAATCTTCTATGCCCGGACTGCCCAGCGCATCTTCGTAGACCGCGCTCTTCCATTCTGTGCACATTCCTGTGCACTCGGTCTTACAACATCTTTGAATAATCTGCATAAATTCCTGCACGACAGCCTTCTTTTAATGCTTTCTTGACCAGCTTATCCTCCCCGGAATGAAACGTGAGGATTGCCACACGTCCACCTGGTTTTAAGGCGTCTGGCAGTTTTTCCATGAATTCATATAGACCTCAAACTCACGGTTCACATCGATGCGGAGTGCCTGAAATGTACGCTGACAGGTCTTTTTTTGATCGTGTCCTTTTTTTTTTTCCGGCAGAAAATCAAGTGTTTTTTTTCAATCACTTCGCGCAATTTTGTCGTCGTGTCGATCCGGCTGCCCTTTCGTATCTCGTCGGTGATCGCCTTCGCAAGCTCCTCACAGTAAGGTTCATCGGAATTTTCATAGACATTCCGGCAAGTTCCTCCCTTTGTGATGGTATCAAGACGTTCTGCCGCGCTGATTCCTGCTTCCTGATTTAAGCGCAGGTCAAGTGGACCATCCACCTTAAATGAAAATCCACGCTTTGGATTGTCGATCTGCATGGAAGATACACCCAGATCCGCTAAAATGAAATCAAAACCGCCGGCTTCTTTTGCGATCTCATCGATCGTACAGAAATTCTGCAGCCGGATCGTCAGGATATCCTCTCCGTACCCGAGTTCTTCCAGTCTCTTTTTCGTCTTGGCGGACTCCTCCGGGTCAACATCGGTTGCATAGATATGCCCCTGTCCGTTCAGACAGGCAAGCATTGCTTTTTTGTATGCCCTCCATATCCTAACGTAGCATCAAAACCGGTCTCGCCCGGCTGGATATTTAAGGTATCAGAATTTCCTGCACCATAATGGAAATATGCATTCCTGCCGGCGTGTTTCCCTTTTTGATGACATGTTCGATCGTATCCTGATATTTTCCGGCTGAAGTTCTTTATACTTTTCCTCGAACTTCTTCGGGTATTTTCCTTTATAACGTACACGCCTTTTGTGCGGTGTCTGCTGTTCCTGTTCCATATGTCTGTCCTTTCTGTTTCCAAATCATGGTTTCAAAAAATATTTCTTATGATGATCTCAAAACCACCCTTTTCCATCAACAACTAATGTCTTTCATTATAATTGCTGGATTGGAACAATTCAATGCCTGATTGCTTTTGCGCATTATAAAAAATCCCACAACACAAAAAATGCCCTCTTCTGAGACATTTACCCGCCTGCTTAGAAAAGAGCATTTTTTACTTCATCTGAAATTGTATTCACTGACAAACTGCATGTAATCCCACATTAATAAGTGTAATCCTAAATTACATGTAATCCTAAATGCAACGATCTGTGCTGCAACGTTTGCACACAAATGCAACGTTTCTGCTGGCTTGTGCTGTCCTGGATCACAACATCGGTTCCGATCTGACTATTCTTGTATCCAACGAACTGTAAAGGAACGATGTCAGTTCCCTGATGTAATAACTGGTAGAAAGAATGCTGTCCATTTGTACCAGGTTCACCGAAGATCAACCGGGCCTGTCATAGCTGACCGGCTCACCGAAGCGGTTTACAGATTTACCGTTGGACTCCATGTCAAGCTGCTGTAAATGCGCCGGGAAACGGCTCAGTGCCTGTGAATATGGAAGAACAGCTGTGCTTGGATAACCGAGATACGTTTCGCTCATATACACCGATCAGTGCATCCAGCATAGCCGGGTTCTGCATAACATCTTCGTTTGCGCAAGTTTATCTTCGGCTGCTGCACCCTCTAAGGAATTCTGCAAATACTTCCGGTCCGAATGCCAGGGATAATACGGCGCCACCGACTGCGGATGTAGAAGAGAAACGTCCGCCGATATAGTCATCCATGAAGAAAGCTGCCAGATAGTCATCGCTCTTTGCAAGCGGGATGTCTCACTTGTAACTGCGATCATATGTTTGGAAGCATCCAGTCCTGCTTTCTTAAGTGCGTCTTTTACGAAAGATTCATTTGTCAGTGTTTCAAGTGTGGTTCCTGATTTGGAAACCAGTACAAAAATGGAGTGTGCAACATCGATAGAATTCAGAACTGCTGCCGCATCATCCGGATCTACGTTACTGATGAATTTTGCTTCCATCTTGAATTTGTCGTTTTTCTTTGCCCAGTTTTCTAAGTGCAAGATACATAGCACGAGGACCAAGATCACTGCCGCCGATACCGATCTGCACAACAGTGGTGAATTTTTCACCTGCTGCGTTGGTGATCTCACCTGCATGTACTTTATTCGCGAACTCTGCGATCCGGTTCTGCTGCTGTTCTACATAGAAAAGCACGTTTGTCCACGCCGTCAGCGTTTACTGCATCACCAAGCTGTCCACGTGTCATATGATGAAGTACCAGACGTTTTCACCGGTATTTACAACTTCACCATTGTAAAGAGCCTTAAATTTCTCTGCAAGCTGTGCCTCTTTTGCAAGTTTTACGAGTGCATCAAGCACATCATCATCAACAGCTTTTGCTGCATAATTGTAAGTAAATCCCTCAGCCATAGGAATGCTGTAATTTTTTACACGATCTGCGCCGTTCTCGCCTTTACTTCTGCAAGGTTTACGCGGGAAGCCTTTGAAAGTTCCTTATAGGAATCAGCCCGTTCGCCGCTTTCTGCAGCTGACTGAAATATTCATAATCGCAGTGCATGATATTTTCCGCCGCCTGAGCACCCTTTTTCGCCGGACTGATAAAGGGTCCTTCCATATTGATGCCCACCAGGTGGGATCCACCGGAATACTCATAGCTGCCGGCATTTTTCATGACCTCCAGCAGTTCATCCTTAGGGATCGTCATGGTAGCCGGGCAGACACTTGTCACACCGACGGAGGCTTCATATGATGTGATGACATCCAGTGCTTCCTTCGTACCGTCACACATATCCGCGCCCTTACAACCATGGAAATGAATATCCACCAGTCCCGGTATCAGATACATGCCTTCCGCATCCACAACAGCTTCCTCACCTGCCGGATCCCCGGTACAGCTTACGAACCTGCCGTTCTCCACGGCTGCATCCCCTCTGACAAACCGATGCTCCTCTGTATATATATTTGCATTTCTGATTCTCATGACCTATCAGCTTCCCCTTTCTTATTCAGAAAGCTTACTGAGCGCTGCTTCGTCTGCCACCAGTGTCACATCATTATGAAGCTGTAATACCGATGCCGGCACCTGCGGTGTAATGGGGCCGAAGAAAGCTTTCTGTACGATCTCCGCCTTGTCTTCGCCGGATCTTGTCATATTCCCGCAGACTTCCTCACTGTTAAGATTTTCTCCGTTTGGAATGAAAATGTGGTCTTCCCTTACATTTACATGTTTAAACAGATTTTCCTGCATAAAACTCCAGTAGCTCTGTTCGTGGTTTCTTTTGATTCCTCTGTATTCATCAGATTGATCGTCAACCCCGGAAAAATCAACCTCACCGTTGTTATATGCTTCCACGATCTTTTATATGCCCCCACAGGTGAACCACCTGTAGCAAGTCCTAAAACCGCATCCGGTTTTTTAAATTTACCTGTCCTAAAATCAAATTTGCTGTCCCTTACAGAAACCTCATCATAGTTTGTCACTTTAATAATTCTCATGTTGTTTTCCTCCCTCTTACTGGTATGAATCATATGACATCATAAAACTGCTCTTTTTACCGGCTTTGTATCAATACCCCACATAACAGGCAGCACATGATACATGCGCCATATACCGGTGGATAGTCCGGAACGTCTAATTCAATATCCGGATGCAGCATCTCTTTTAACATTTCCCGGAATGCCGGTTTCTGTTTTAAAATTCCGCCGGATGCAACCACATATTTTCCGACATCATAATGATCCACGGCAAAATTGATAAGTTCCGCTAAACATGCTGCATTGTTCTTTAAAATCTGCTCTGCGATTTTATCCCCATTTTCATATGCCAAGAAATACGCACGGCGTAAACGAAGCAATATAGGACTGGTTTTTACTGTAGATCTGGTCTCCCCATACCGTATTCCCTAATTTTTTCCTCAACAAGATCCGTCAGTATTGTATGTTCTCCGATCCGTCCTTGCATCCTGCGCTGCATCGCATCCCGTCCGATGTGATAGCCGCTGCCGCCTTTATCAAGCAGATAATCCCCGCCCGCCAAAATGCTTTAAATTTCCATTCTGGTTTGCGTAAATGATCATTCCGGTTCCGCTGATTGCAGCCACACACCGGTCAAGATTTTTTCCACAGGCAATGACGTTATAGATGT
>VOFB01002425.1_pt1 | contig 18159 bp, 31 predicted proteins | sample 5384141 | NCBI WGS metagenome assembly VOFB01 (sample SAMN12384721, study PRJNA508395) | human gut metagenome | isolation source: healthy gut A | host: Homo sapiens | reverse complement strand
GTTACGTATTGCTGACGCAAGAGCCTGGTGGGGCAAAAATCGGCTCCTTGCATCACATCCTGGCGGCGGCGGTGGTGGTGTTTATTATCGTGCGGGCCCTGGCGGCGACCCATGAGCAGCCGCAGTCCCGGGGCGAGTTACGCCGAGTATGAGACCGCCGTCATCACCGATATCCTGTCGGACAGCACCGAGCAGGATCCCGTGTCCGACAATGGCTATCAGGGGCGAACAGCTGCTGTTGGCTGAGATCACACGGGCCAGTAGGCGAGACCATGCAGGTCAGCAACTATGTGCCCCTGCGGCCAGGCCCTGAAGGAGGGCAGCGGGCGTGGTACTGATCTCCACTTATTCTGACGGCAACCACACCGCCACGGTATATGAGTATGACCGGGCCGTGGGCCTGGCGGTGATTAATGGGCCTGTTTTTTGCTGGCTACGGTGGCCGTGGGCGGCAAGGTGGAGCGCAAAATCCCTGGTGGCCCTGGCCATTACGCTGGTGTGCCTGTTCTTTATTATGATTCCGCTGCTGATGGGGCGCGCCTACGCTGCTGACGGTGTTTCTGGTGTGCGCCTACATCACCGTGGTGACGATGGTGATCTGGGCGGCGTGACCAGCAAGACCATCTGCGCGGCGCTGGGCACCATCGCCGGTACAGCTCTGGCCCTGCTGTTCGGCCTGCTGGCACAGGGGCTTCTGCACGTTGATGGGCTGCGGCTGGCGGAGGTGGAGCCGCTGCTGCAGCTACGGCAGACGGGCACCCCTCTGGGCCTGCAGGGGTCTGCTGGTGGCGGGGGTGGTCATCAGCGCCCTGGGTGCGGTGATGGATGTGGCCATGAGCATTTCCTCGGCATTGACGGAGGTGCATACCGTGGCTCCGGATCGCAGCGGCAAGGAGAAACTTTTCCCTCGGGCATGAACATCGGCCGGGACATGAGGTGGGCACCATGACCAACACGTTGATCCTGGCATTTTTGGGCAGCGGATTGGTGTTTATCATCTACCTGTGCTCCCTGGGGCTGGATCCCCGGCAGCTCGTCAGCTCGCCCTATATGGCGACGGAGGTCATCAGCGGCATCGCCAGCAGCATTGGTGTAATTTTGGCCGTGCCGCTGACAGCGCTCATCACATCGTTGCTTTTGGGCAGCAAGAAAACCGCCCCGCTGGCAAAATAATAGCTTTGAGATAGCTGCAAAGCCCTCGGCCAACCGGCCGAGGGCTGCTTTTATTGGTTATTGTTCGCCCTTGCGGCTTTTGGAACACGGTTTCCGAGCGTGAATCACCACCCGGGTGTCTTTTGCACAGAGCTGGTGAGGAAGGCGTTGCCGCCCACCACGCTGCCCCGGCCGATGGTGGTATTGCCGCCCAGAATGGTCGCACCGGGTAGATGGTCACATCGTCCTCTACGGTAGGGTGGCGCTTGCCGGGCTGAGAATGGTGCCCATCCCGGGTGGACCAGGGCGCCCAGGGTCACGCCCCTGGTAGAGCTTTACCCTATCGCCGATGATCGTGGTCTCACCCACCACGATGCCCGTGCCGTGGTCGATGAAGAAGTGATCGCCAATCTGCGCGCCGGGATGGATGTCGATGCCCGTGTGGCTGTGGGCGTACTCGGCCATCATCCGGGGCAGGATGGGGATCTTCATTTCGTAGAGCTCGTGGGCTACCCGATATACCAGAATGGCAAACAGGCCGGGATAGGAAAACAGGATTTCTTCTCGGGAGCCGGCGGCGGGATCACCGTCAAAGGTGGCCTCCAGGTCCAGCTGTACCATGCGGGCAATTTTGGGCAGACGAGTCACCATTTCGGCGGCCAGCTCCGCGGCCCGGTCCTCCTGCTCCTCCGGCAGGGTCAAGGCGATCTGCCGGAAAAGCTGCTTTTCGATGCGCTCCAAGAGCAGCGCGGCATAGTCCTCCGGGGCCAGGCTCATGAGGGCCGCCTCCCCGTAGTAGGCGGGAAAGATCAGCCGCCGGATGTCCTTTATGAGCAGGATCACAGCCTGCCGGTCCGGGAGGCGCAGCTTCTTGCCGTACAGCGGTACGGAGCCGGTGGTATAGGTTTGCGCCATGGCTTTGGCTGCGGCGCAGATATGGTTTTCACTCATCATAAATCACTCCTGAAACAGTGGTGTGGAAAGGTAACGGTCACCGGTGTCGGGCAGCAGGGGCCACGATGGTCTTACCGGCATTCTCGGGGCGGCGGGCCAGCTGGCCTGCGGCGTGCAAGGCGGCGCCGGAGCTGATGCCCACCAGCACGCCCTCGGTACCGGCCAGCAGCCGGGCGGCGGCGTAGGCATCCTTCTCCCACACGGGGATCACCTCGTCCACCACGCTGCGGTCAAGGTTCTCCGGCACAAAGTTAGCGCCGATGCCTTGGAGCCCGTGGCTGCCGGCCTTGCCGCCGGAGAGCAGGGGAGAGGCGGCGGGCTCCACGGCCACAATCCGCACGCGGGGGTTCTTCTCCTTCAGGTAGCTGCCCACGCCTGTAACGGTGCCGCCGGTACCTACGCCGGCCACGAAGATGTCCACCTGACCGTCGGTATCGTGCCAGATCTCGGGGCCTGTGGTGCGGTAGTGGGCCCGGGGATTGGCGGGGTTATCAAATTGACCGGCCAGGAAGCTGCCCGGGGTCGCAGCGGCGATCTCCTTGGCCTTTTCCACGGTGCCCGCCATACCGCCCTTGGCGGGGGTCAGCACCAGCTGCGCACCGTAGGCGGCCAGCAGCTGCCGGCGCTCCCGACTCATGGACTCGGGCATGGTGAGGATGACTTGGTAGCCACGGGCCAGGCCCATGGCCGCGAGACCTATGCCGGTGTTGCCGGAGGTGGGCTCCGATGGTGCCGCCGGGCAGGAGCTTGCCCTCTTTTCGGCGTCTTCAATCATTTCCAGGGCTACGATCTTTACGGGCCGGCGGGGTTGAAGGATTCCAGCTTGACCAGCACGGTGGCGGGCAGGCGAGCTGCTCCGTGTAGCACAGGCTGCAGCAGGGGTGTGGCCGACCAGTTGGGATGCAGAGCGATAGATGTTCACAATGATCTTCCTTTCTGTGTGGGGCGGAGATGCCGATGCATTCAATACAAAAGGCAGAGGATGCATCATGCACCCTCTGCCGATCGATAAACAAATAATAAATCCGAAAAAATCAGTTTTTCGGCGAACCAGCAGAACATACATGACCAAAATGCCCACAACAACAACAGACCATACAGATGGCCTTGCTGCAGCTGTTCATAGCAAAATGGGTCATGTCCGTCCCTCTGCTTCCTTATGATGGTTTAGTATACGAAATCCAATGGGGAAATGCAACTGGCAAACTGCACAAAATATACCATAGGCTTTTTATAGGGTATCCGCATACTTCGCGAGGATGGCATCATAGATGCCGTTGGCGCGGATGTTGGCCAGGCCCTGGTTGAACAGCTCAGAAACGGCCGGTCCTTTTCGTCGCAAATAGCCACACAGTAATCGGAGGCTGCTCCCTCGCTGCCGGGGACCAGCTCCAGGGCTACGCCGCCGGCGATGCTGTCCCGCAGGGCGGGGGTGTCCTCAAAGCAGGCGGCCGCCCGACCCTTCAGCACCGCCGCGTACATGGAGTGGGAATCGCTGAAGGTGGCGATGGACAAGCCATATTTATCCTTCACGCTTTCGGCGTAGGCGGCACCCAGAGTGCCGGAGACCACTGCCACGGCCTTGCCGGCCAGGTCCTCAGAGTACTGGTGTCGCTGCTGGGCTCCATGGCCATGCTCTGGGTCACGCCGTTATAAAAGCTATGGGAAAAAGAACCAGCCACCGTCGATCCGCTCCTGAGAGCTGGCGATACTGCCCATGAGAACCTGAGCCTGGTGGGAGGTGAACACACTCATGGCGGTGTCCCAATCCGAGGACGCAGCTCATACCGGAAGTTCTGATCCCGGGCGATGGCGTCCAGGAGCTCCACATCCAGGCCCACAGCCTTGCCGTTCGCATCGGCGCACACAAAGGGCTGAAATCCCCGTCTACGGCGATGATCCAGGTGGTGCGCTGCTTTCTGTCGCCGCAGCCGGCCAGCAGGGCCGCCGTCATCAGTATACACAGAAAAAATGAGATGATCCTTTTCATAGAGTATTCCTCCAAAAGCGCGGCTGCGTTTTCATATTCCGGACGGTTTCCGCTTCTCCAGGCTATCCCATACCCGGCGGGAGAGCAGCAGCCCCAGCTCCGCCACGGCGATGCCCGCAAAAATATCCACGAATACATGCTGCTTTACCAGCACAGTGGAGGCGCACACCAGCAGCGAGAATACAAAGTTCACCCATTTATACCACCGGGGTACTTTTTTTGCATTTCACTAAAACCGCCAGCACAGCCAGGAATCCAGGCAGTGGATGGATGGGAACAGAGTCACAGGCGTGTCCGCCATGTAAATGATGCGAGTGAGCCAGCCGATGAGGCCGCTTCCGCCTGCCTCCGGCCGGGCGATGGTGGTGGGCAGCAGCAGGAAGATCAAAAAGCACAGGGCCTTGGCGATCATGTCAGCGGTAATGCAGCGGCGGCAGTGGTCCCGATTTTCTCGGGCGGCCAGGATATAGTTTATTCCCCAGGAGAAATACGCCCCCAATAGATCAGCATGAAAAAGGGAACAAAGGGAATTTTATCATCCAGGAAAATGGACAGATCGTAATGGAAGCGGCCATCCGTCAGCAGCTTGGCCAAAAATACAAGCCCAGCTGCCACACCAGGGCACTCAACAGCCAAGGAACAGCGTACCGGGGGACCAGCTTCCCCCTGCATTTTTTCTTTCATAGTATGACCTCCCAATAGGTATTTCTATACTATACACGACTTCAACACGTTTTGCAACCGGGAAGTGGAAGGATCTGCCGCCGGGGGGAGGGAGCTCAATTCCGGTCAGTCGGGGACAGCGTCACGGTAAAGGTGGAGCCCTTGCCGGGCTGAGAGAACACCTCAATCTCTCCGCCGCACAGCTCTACCGCCCGCCGCACGATGGATAGGCCAAGGCCGTTGCCGCGGCTGTCCGGATATGGCTCCGCCCGGTAAAACTTATCGAAAATGTGCCGCTGGGTCTCCTCATCCATGCCGATGCCGGTGTCGGAGACAGACACGGTGATCTCCGCATCTTCCTTTGCGCAGAACTACGGTGATTTGTCCGCCGGCAGGGGTGAAGCGGATGGCGTTGGAGATGAGGTTGGACCAGATGTGCTCTACCAGCCCTCATTTCCGTAGTAATCCGTGGGATCCAGGTCCCCCCCACGGTCAGCCCCCTTCTGCAGCCAGCTCCGCTCCTGCTGGTGGATGCACCGCCGCGCAGCTGCTCGTCCAGGCTATAGGGTCTTGCTGACACGATCTCCGTATTTTCAAACTGGGTCAGCTCCAAAATATGCGTGCTCATAGCCGCCAATCGTTCTGATTCCCGGGCGATGGTCCCGGCATAGATGGCCCGCTGCTGCCCGGAGATGTCCGGGTTCTGCAGGAGCTTGGCAAACCCCCGGATGGAGATAAGGGCGTCTTAAACTCATGGGAAAAGGTGTTCACGAAGTCTGATTGCAGCATCTCTACGCTGCCCAGCTCCTCAGCCATTTTGTTGAAGCTGCAGATGTACTCCGCCACCTGCCCCGGGCCCCCCGCAGCTCTACCCGCACGGGAGTAGTCCCCGGCGGCCACCGCCTGGGTGGCCTGCATCAGCCGGGACAGCGGCGCTAAATATCCCCCGAAAAATGAAGATGGCCAGCGCCACGCCCAAAATGGCGCTCACCGTCAAAAGAGAATGGGCCACACCAGGGTGTAGTTGCTCTCGTCCAGCCGCACCAGGCGCTGGACCAGGGCGAAGATACCCAGCACCAGGGTCCTGTATACAATCACCATTCCCAGCACCAGCAAAAACATGGTCCATAGGAGCCGGGGCGGGGGATTCTCTTTTTGACCTTATTTTTTCATCCTCGTCCTCCTGGGCATCCCCATGTACCCAAAGCCCCGGATGGTCCGCAGCTCAAAAGTCCGATTGCCCCGGAATTTGTCCCGAAGCCGGGAAATGTAGACCTCCACGGTGTGCTCATCTACCTCGCTGTCCAGGTCCCAGATATCATCAATAAGCTGACGCTTGGTGAAAAGAGTCCGGGGATAGCTCAGCAGCTTCAGAAGCAGCATAAACTCCTTGGCGGTGAGCTGCTTGGTGCCCTGGGGAGTGATGACCTGCAGGGCGCTCCGGTCCAAAACCGTGCTGCCCACCGTCAGCCGCCGCCCGCTGTGCTGCGATAGCGCCGCAGCAGCGCCTCCACACGCCAGAGCATTTCCTCCTCGTCCACAGGCTTCACCATATAGTCATCCGTTCCTGCCCGGAAGCCCCGGCGCTTATCCTCCTGAGTCACCCGGGCCGTCACCATGAGCACCGGCAGGTCACAGTTGCCCTCCCGCAGGGTCTGGGTGAAGGCGATGCCATCCATCCGGGGCATGGTAATGTCCACGATGGCCAGGTCGCACTGAAATGATCCATAACCTCCAGGGCCTCCACACCGTCTCGGGCGGGACAGGGCTCATAGCCTGCCTGGCGCAGCACCTCGCACATGAGCAGACGGGTGCTCTCGTCATCCTCGACTACCAAAATTCGAAACATGCGAGCCCTCCTTAGTTTTTTTTATGATTTTATCACATCCCGCCTGAAAAATCGAGTTTTTTGAGCCTGTGTTGAGGTTGGGCGGGTATACTAAAATGGAGAAGAAGAAAATAGGAGGAATCGCTTCATGCCCAGACCTGTTTGCATCACCTATGACAGCACCTGCGACCTGACCCCGGCACTGCTGGAACGCTTTCAGATCCGCACTGTGCCCTTGACCATCCAGACCGGAGAGCGTATTTTTCCCGATGACGGCCACTATACCTCCGAGGATCTCTACGCCGACTTCCATAGGGACGGCACCCTGCCCAAGACGGCGGCAGTGAGTCCGGAGCAGTTCAAGGAGTTTTTTGGTGCCATCCTGGCGGAGGGCTTTGACATCGTCCACATCGACATCAGTGCAGACCTGTCCGGCACCTGCCAGAACGCCCTTATAGCCGCGGCGGAGCTGGAGACGGGACGCATCCATGTGGTGGATAGCCGCCAGCTCTCCACCGGCGGCGGTTTGCTGGCCCCTGCAGGGAGCCAAGCTGCGGGATGAAGGCATGGCGGCCGGGGATATTGCCGATGAGCTGCGCCGCCTGGCACCTCGCAGCGACACCAGCTTTGTGCTGGACACCCTGGAATACATGTGGAAGGGCGGCCGCTGCAGCGGCGTGGCGGCCCTGGGCGCCAACGTGCTGAAGCTGAAGCCCTGCCTGGAGATGCGGGAGGGCAAGCTGGTGGTTTGCAAGAAGTATCGGGGTACCATGGAACGGGTCTACCGGCAGTACATCACCGAGCGGCTGGCTGGTAAGACCGTGGTGGAGGATTGGGCCTTCATTACCCACTCCGGCGGCGTCGCAGAGGATACCCTGGCCCAGCTGACGGAGCTGGTGAAGTCCCTGGCCCCCTTCCGGGAGGTATTCTTGACCCAGGCAGGCTGCACCGTGTCCTCCCACTGCGGGCCGGGCACACTGGGTGCTGTTTTTGCGGCGGGAATAAAGAACTGATAGATATATGCGTAAGCCCCACCGGGAACACCGGTGGGGCTTACATGCGAAAACAGACATTCACCATGGCGGCTGCCCGCACGGAACATATTGGTAGATTATTCCGTGATTTGGAGGTATAATCAGAATCAGAAAAGCGGAGCTTTCCGAATCGCTATAACACGAAGCTGCAGAGATATTTTTTTTAAGCCCGTGCAATAAACCGCCCGCTTCGCGCATTACCCGGATGACAGGAGATGCAAGCCCATGCTCAGTATGCTGATGACAACTGAATATGCCCCGGCGGAGGAGCGGCACCAGCTGCAGCAGCTGCTTCTCAGCATTGCCGGAGGGGAGAGCGAGGCACTGGCGGAGCTGTATCAGCGCACGAGATCGGCGGTGTACGGCTTAGCGCTGTCGTACCTCAAAAACGCGCACGATGCGCAGGACCTGACGCAGGACGTCTATGTGCAGGTGTGGGACTGCGCGGGCAGTACCGGCCCGCCGGGTCACCCATGGGCTGGCTGCTGACCGTGTGCCGCAACCTGTGCCTGATGCGTCTGCGGCGGAAAAGAAAATGCCGCACTCAGTGAGGAGGAATGGGACGCCATTCCCGCACAGGAGTGCGGGCTGGATGCCGATGAGCGCATTGTGCTGCAGCAGGTGTTGGCTGCTCTCAGTGATGAGGAGCGGCGCATTGTGCTGCTCCATGCGGTCACAGGCATGAAGCATCGAGAGATTGCGGCTTTGCTGGAGCTGACGCTTCCTACCGTCCTGTCAAAATATCACAGAGCATTGAAAAAGATGCGAAGTACTCTGGAAGGAGATGACGCCCGATGACTAACGAAAAGATGGAGCAGAGGCTGGCCTCGGCTCTTGAAAAACTGCGCCGGACGATGTGAGCGGCGTTCTCTCCCGCTGTGAAGTGCGGAAAGGAACGGTAATCAATATGACAACAAGAAAACCGGCAAGGAAAAAATGGCCGGCACTCGTCGCTGCCTGCCTTGCGGTGATGCTGCTGGGCGGCGGAGGTGTATTCTATCAGCAGGCGAATGCGGTGGCGTCCGTGGTGTCGCTGGATGTAAACCCCAGCATCGAGCTGAAGGTCAGCAGGAGCGAAAAGGTACTGGCCTGCGCGCCGCTCAATGACGATGCAAAGACGATCCTTGCGGATATGGGAGACGGGGCCGATCTCAAGGGCGCCAAGCTGGATGTGGCGGTGAACGCCATTGTAGGCAGCCTTGTGCGCAACGGCTATCTCAGCAGCATTTCCTCCGCTATTATGATCTCGGTGGAGGACAAGGATACCGCCCGTGCGGAAAAGCTTCAGCGTGAGCTGACTGACGCCGTGGACGGCGTTTTTGCAGACCAGTGAAGCGAAGGCCTCCGTCCTGACGCAGATGCTGACCCAGGACACCGCGAGACCACCAGGCACAGGAAAACAACATTTCCACAGGGAAGGCGGCGCTGGTGAATCGCGTCCTTGCCATCAACCCGGAGCTGCAGTTTGATGCGCTTGCAAAGCTCTCCGTGGAGGAGCTGAAGGACCTGGCAGAGGCAGGTGCGCCCCGCCATGCCCATCGGCAAAGACAAGGCGATGGATATTGCTGTGGTGGAGTTTGGCAAGGCGTCTACAGCGGAGATATTGCACAGTGAGGTCGATCCGGAGCTGGACGAATCCCCGGCACATTATGAGGTGGAGATCACAGGCCGGAACGGCGAGGAGATAGAGTATAAGATCGACGCCTACTCCGGCGCCGTTATAGAGGCCAAGCGGGAGGCGGCGGATGATGACGAAGCATCTGAGGCTCAGCCTGCAAAGCACACAGCCCGGAACGGCGCAGGATATTGGCCACGCTAAGGCAAAATCCATTGCGCTGAACCACGCCGGTGTGGATGCGAACACGGTCTATGACATGAACATTCAGCTGGATGTAGAGGACGGCACAATTATTTATGAAGTCGAGTTCAAGTCCGGTAATAGGGAGTACGACTATGAAATTGACGCGGCCACCGGCGCAATCCTTCATCACGAGACGGAGATAGATGATTGATAAAAAGATAGCCCGCCCGTCCGCAAAGGGCAAATCCCCAGTTATCAACTGAACACGGTATGACATGGTATAGCGGCTTGGTTTCCTTTTTGAGAACCAGGCCGCTTTTTTCTGCCGTGCGGTCAAACAGCCGCGGCATTTCCGTATTGTAAAAATAATCTCCGGGCGGAATAACAGAAAACAGATGGGATAGTCAACTTATGGCTGCCCCCTCACTTTTTGCGGCCCCTTTAAAGGCTGCTCTTGAAATAGTTTCAACTCTATGCTACACACTAATGCAAACGAACGTTCACATCAATTAGAAAACAAAAACAACTGAGCAACAGCACAATGAGCGGAAACGTGAACTAATGGAAAAGTGCTTCGGTGCTATGCGGAAAACGGGCTGACGGGTACGGGGATCAAAGCCCTGGCCGATGCCTGCGGCTGCACAAAGGCAAATCTGTACTCGTATTTCAAAAACCTTGACGAGCTGATTATTGAGTCAACGGCATACTGTATGGAAAAAGGTTGAGGACGACTTTATGGAGATGGCCCCACCGACCCGAAGGACGTTGTCCGGTTTGTGAAGGAAGTTCCTTATTGGACCGCGAAGAAGCACGGCAAAAATATCGGCTGATGTATCAGGTATATACCCATCCGAAATATATCGAACATGGCAAGAAATTTTTTGAAGGCGTAAATGAACGATACACCGAGTATGCCAAGCGGTTGGAGCCGAAGATCGGCATTCCCTATACAGTCATCACGCCGCTGATCTTTATCTTCGTCCGTGCCTGTGTACACTATGCCATGTTTGAGGACGAATATTATCTTAAATCCCAAATGGAGGTCTTAAAGCAGGGGGTCGCCCTGTTTGTAGATAAATACCGCTCACAATATCTGAACGGAGGGAACAAAAGATGAAGAAGCGAATCTATTGCATTATCATTGCGCTTTGCATTGTATTTGCTGCCGGATGCAGCAAAGCGGCAAAACCGACGCCGCTGCACTGCCGGAGGTGCGGAACAACGGCACGGCGATCCAATGGAGATACCCGCTGAAGAAGAATGGCGCGACCTTGTGGCGCTTACCGAGCTGCGAGGTGCTGCCGGAGAAAACGGCAAGGACGGAGCAGACGGAAAGAACGGTGTCGACGGAAGAAATGGAACAAACGGAAAAGACGGCATGAACGGCACCGACGGAAAGAACGGCATTAACGGCATTGACGGAAAGAACGGTATTGACGGCAAAGACGGCGTTGACGGTAAAAACGGTGCCGACGGTAAGGACGGTATAAACGGTACCGACGGGAAAACGGTCTTGACGGCAAAGACGGCATTAACGGCACCGACGGAAAAGACGGTACAAACGGAAAGGACGGCATAGACGGTAAAGACGGAAAACGACGGCAAAGACGGAGTAGACGGCAAGGACGGCATTAACGCCAAAAACATAGAGGTGCAGCGAGCCGAATCCTACATACAGTGGCGTTACGAGGGCGACGAGTGGCAAAATCTTGTTGCGATAGCCGATATAGAGGGCCCCGCCGGGCAGAATGGAACGGACGGTGCAAACGGAAAAACTCCGGAATTTCGCGTAAGCGAAAATATCCTGCAATGGCGTTATGTCGACGATGAAATATGGCTGAACCTTTACGACCTTTCGGTTTTGAAAGGTATTGACGGCAAGGACGGAGCCGACGGTATAAACGGAAAAGACGGAGCCGACGGCAAGGACGGAACAAACGGACAAAACGGCTCTGACGGTGTGGACGGAAACACCCCGTTTATCGGCGAGAACGGCAACTGGTGGATTGGAGAAATCGACACCGGCATCAAGGCGGCGGGTACCGACGGAAAAGACGGTATAAACGGCATTGACGGTACAGATGGTAAGCAAATTGAAATTCAAAAGACCGATTTGTATATTCAGTGGCGCTACAAGGGCGGCGAGTGGCAAAACCTTGTGGCTCTCGCAGATATTTTAGGTCCCTCCGGACAAAACGGCACAAACGGCGAAGACGGTAGAACTCCCGAATTTCGGGTAAATGGCAATCAGCTGCAATGGCGATACGAAGGCGAGACCATTTGGCTGAATCTGTATGATTTATCCGCATTGAAAGGTGCAGACGGCAAAGACGGATCATGCGCCGGATATTTTGCAGCAAACGGCAGAGTATACAGTTGGGGAACACCGCTTCCGTTCAATGTAAAAAAGAAAGCGGAGATTTGATCTCCTATGACTCATCAAGAAAACAATCACCCTTTCAAAAGGTCACACATACAGTATGGTGTTCAGCGGAACGGTTATGATCAGCGCTAACGGTAACTATAAGTTGTGCGGTGCATCACTCATTGACGGATATAACAGTTCTGAAATGATGCTTGAGACGCGAACCTATGTGAGTATGATAGATGACGGTCAAAGTGCAAGACTTGGTATGTCGTATAACACTATATACCGTGCCGAAGAGAATATTGCTTTTTGACATTTCAATATACAAATATGCTCTTCCAGAATACCAATTTTACCGAAAGTCAGTACAACATAACCATTATTGCTCTTGACTGAGCCGACACACACGAAAACGGAGGAAATAAAATGGGGAGCTCTTTTTCTCGGAGCATTCCCGCCGCTGCATAACCAGAAATAACCGGGAAGCGCCTGTCAGGCAGGCACTTCCCGGTTGCTTTTTGCCGCATTATGCGTTGTTATCTTTTTCAGCAGGTCGGTCATGTTCCGCAGGCTGATGCCCAGGGTGGACCCGTTGTGCAGCAGCGCCGAGGTTGTGGGAGGCAGGATCCCCGCCACGCCCAGCGCGATCAGCGACAGGTTAAAGCCCACAATGAACCGGTAGCTGCCGTGGATACGCTCCATCAGTGCCTCACCGAGCCTGCGCAGCGTTACCAGCGCAAACAGATCTTCCGAGGCAACGGTGATGTCGGCAATCTCCCGAGCGATGGCCGCACCGGTGGAGATGGCGATGCCCGCGTCCGCCTCCGACAGAGCAGGGGAATCGTTGATGCCGTCTCCCACCATGATGACAGTGTGGCCCTTTGGCCTTTTCCTGCCGGATAAACGCGGCCTTGTCCTCCGGCAGCACCTCGGCGTACACCGCGTCCACGCCCACCTCGGCGGCCACAGCCTCCGCCGTGCGGCGGTTGTCGCCGGTCATCATCACCACATTGGCAAAGCCGCTCTCGTGCAGCGCCCTTTACCGCCTCACGCGCCTCCCGGCGCAGGGGATCGTGGATGCAGATGACCGCCGCCAGCTCCCCGTCCATGCAGAGGTACAGGTGGGAATACGCGGCGGGCAGGGTGTCAAATTTCGCCTGTTCTCCCTCCGGGATGCGGCAGCCCTCGTCCTCAAAGACGAAGTGGGCGCTGCCGATGATGACCTTCTTGCCCTCCACCATACTGGAGATGCCGTGGGCCACCACATACTGCACCTGTGAATGGTACTCCTCGTGGGTGAGCCCGTGCCGCTTTGCCTGCGCCACCACGGCGTTTGCCATGGAATGTGGGTAATGCTCCTCCAGACAGGCGGCAAGGCGCAGCATTTCCGCCTCATCGTGTCCGCCGAAGGGGACGACCGCCGCCACGGTGGGCGTCGCATAGGTCAGCGTGCCGGTCTTGTCGAACACAATGGTGTCCGCCTTGGCAACTGCCTCCAAAAAGCGCCCGCCCTTGACGGAAATGTGATAGCCGCTGCTCTCCCGCATGGCGGAGAGCACGGCGATGGGCATGGCCAGCTTCAGTGCGCAGGAGAAGTCTACCATCAGCACCGAGAGCATTTTCGTCACGTTCCGGGTCAGCAGATACGTCAGTGCCGTGCCGCCCAGGGTATAGGGTACCAGCCTGTCCGCCATCCGGGAGGCTTTGTCCTCGGCGGTGGATTTTAGCTTCTCCGACTCCTCGATCATGTGAACCACCCGGTCATACCGCCCACTGCCGGAGGATTTCTCCACGGAGATGACGCACTCGCCCTCCTCCGCCACCGTCCCGGCATAGACGGGACTTCCGGGGGCTTGGCCACGGGCATGGACTCACCGGTGAGGGAGGACTGGTTCACCATGGCCTCGCCCTCCACCACCCGGCCGTCCAGCGCGATCATGCCGCCGGTGCGGATCACGATACGGTCCCCCGGCTTCACATCGGTGATTTTCGTCAGCACCTCGGTGCCGTTTGCCTGCAGCCAGACGCTGTCCACCCGCAGGCTCATGGCGGAGGCGAGGTCGGCCACGGACTTTTTGTGGGTCCACTCCTCCAGAAGCTCGCCCAGCCGCAGCAGGAACATCACTTTACGGAACGGAAGAGGGAGATGGCGGTGGTGACGGGCACCGGCAGGAACAGGCGTGAAATACACCGCCGCATGACGGTGACCGCCAGCTTGTCCTCAAACTCCCGGTTCAGGGCCCGAGCGGTGTGCTCCGGCACCAGCTCCATGGCTTCCGCCTTGGCGAAGGAGAATGCCGCCAGCGCTCGAATTATACTTCCGCGCTCCGCCTCATAGACCACCACGGCGTCCCGGGTCCGATCGTAAACCTTCACCGATTGCACGCCGTCTACCGCCCGCAGATAGTACTCCAGCACATCCGCCTGCTCCAGCGTCATGCGCCTACAACAGGCGTACCCGCATGCGACCTTGAGTTTCATGTAGGATCGTGCATTTCATGGGTTACTCCGCCTTGCTTTCCTCCGCGGAAGTGTCCTCCACCACAGCGGCGGCCTCGGCCTCAGCCCGGCGCTCATTAATGGCCTTGGCGTCGGCGTAAACGTCCTCCGCACCCTCACGCACCGCCGTGACCGTTTTCATCACGCCCCCTTGGCACGCAGTGCGGCAGCAGTGGTGTGGGCGTAGACTTTCTTGGCATCCTTGCTGCCGAGAACCTTCAGGCCCGCCGTGCCGAACAGCACTCCGGCGGCAAACATAGCGATTTTTTTCATTGTCATAGCAGTTGTCCTCCTAAACAGATATTTAGATGCAGCCAACGACCGGATATATAGGTCGTTGGATTGATCTTTTCATAAATGGGCAACGGCCGCAGCCGGTAGGTAAATGGCCCGGGTATAAACCGGTTGCAGCACGGCCTCCGACACCCTGATAAAATAAATGGCTCTGCACATAGCCTTGGTATGCCCCTCGACGGTTAGAACTGACTAACTGTGCTGCATAAAAAACAACCATCAAGCGTGCCTATATTAGCAGATTTCGTTCGATCTGTCAAGATGGCCCCGAGTCGGAAAAAACTGTTTTCAGGGTACAATACATTTTGGACAAATGAATAAAGGAATATGGAAAATAGCCGCTTATGAGTGAGGCCGAGCTGCCAACCACAAACACGAGGAAATGCTTTTGCCTGTATTAAGGATGGCCTTAAAATGCGGCGATTTGTATTGACGCTATAGGGCTTTTTGCTGCAGGTTTGCTAAAGATGTGATGAAGGATAGTAAGCTACCTTTTCAAAATGCTTTTTCCGACAATGACAATCCCTGCCAATATTTCTGCAACGGACAGCCCCATCAGAAGACCGGATACGAACTCCTGCACCTCTGAGCCGCTGGCCGTGGCCGACATGGCGTTGCAGGCAAGGCCGAGGACAACGAGAATGATACCGTAGAGAATCCCTTTCTGCCGCTCCAGTTCCTGCGTGCGGCGCAGCAGGTCGAGGATCTGTGCATCGTCGTAGACGCGCACGCTGCTGTCCGCCGCGTCCTCGCCGTCCATCAGCTCCGGGAGCGTAACGGAAAGACCCCCTGCAGACCTGTTCAATAATGCTGTAATCGGGGCATGCACTTGCCCGTCCAGCAGGCGTAGCCGCACCAGCCTCGCCCGAACAGCAGCGGGCCGAATATCTTCGCTACCGCGTAGTGGATGGTCGCCGCCTCAAAAACGCCGAGAAACAGATAGTACCAGAACCCCTCGATTTGCATATTCTCGCGGGAGATCACGCCAAGATACAGCAACATATAGCTGCCAACTGCCAACTGGACAAAATGCCGGGCATACCGTTTCCCGGCGGTAAACAGTGCCGTTCCGAGTCCAAGGCAGGTGAAAAAGAAAGCGGAGCTGCCGGAGGACTATTTTGTGCGCTGACGCTGGGGCTGTCCGCTCCGCCGGAATCCGACCGGGGCGGCAAAACCGAGCCGTGTCCGGGGCGGTGGACAACGCATTTTGTCATCAGCAGTCCGTCCGATTTGGACGAGGAGCTGTTTGATTGATCGAGCAGGCATATCAATTTGCGCAGGCAAAATAACGAAGGAAACAGATGCAAGTCAACGAATATCAGAAAGCGGCAATGGCAACGCTGAATCCCGCGCTTGATAAGAAAGATATACTCATCAGCAGTGCCATGGGCTTGTGCGGGAATCCGGGAGGCCATTTGACATCGTGAAAAAGTGGCTGATGCAGGGACATGAGCCGGATAAGGAGCATTTGGTCAGGGAGCTTGGGGATGTGGCGTGGTATCTCGCCGAGGCTGCCACGGCATTGGATGGTCCGCAATTTCACCGTGCAGGAGGAAGTGCCGGAGCTGCATCATGAGAACTCCTCATTCAAAAGGAAATTACGGAGAAGGCCGGCATTCCCTGCGGAAAGCTGATTTTGATCGTAAAAGTCGGCGCACTTCTATTTGCGCGACAGAGAAAAGGTGCTGGCGATTATAGACAAGGAGCGCTGAGCGCAACGGCCGTATAACGAAAGCGCGGCTTCCGGTTTGACGGACTCAACACATTGAAGCTGCAGGAGGTTTTTTGAACTGCGAGTGCAGAATAAGGATTGGGAGACAAAAGACCAAAAGGCGATCAATGTGATGCAGACCTGCCAAAATGTGTATAGAATCGTCTTTTTTTGCCGCAGGCATTGTGTCTGCGGGCAAAAAATTTTCTTTGACATCGCAAAAAATACTGCTTTATTATATAGGTATATGACACCCTGTGTATGCCCGAAAGGAGGCCGCTTATGGAGCGCATCACGTCCCGCACAAACTGCTACCACGCATATTCGCCGCCTGGCCGCCTCCGGCAGCTACCGCCGTCAGTGCGGAGAGTACCTGGGCGACAGCCCCAAGCTGCTGCAGGAGGCGCTGCTGTGGAAGGCGGAGCTTGTGTGCGTACAGCGGAGCTGCTGAGCTGCCGCCGCCGCCTGCCTGCCGATGTTCGGGGTGGTGGAGGTCCCGGCAGACATAATGACCTCCGTTTCGCCCATGAAAACGCCCCAAGGCGTTTTATTTACCTGCCGCATTCCGGCCCGCGCCCTGCCGGAAAAGCTCACCGGCCGGCGCTATGCGGTGCTGGAGAGTGCAAGATCCCGGCAACGTGGGCGCACTGTCCTGCATTGTACTTTGGATGCCTTTGATGCTGACGGATTGTTCCTGCTGCCCGGCTGCGCCGATGTATACAGCCCCAAGACCATGCGCGCGTCCATGGGGGCGGTGTTCCGCCGCCCGGTGTGGACCTGCACGGGGCAGAGCTGCACACGCTGCTGTGCCGCAGCGGCATCCCCCTCTTACGGTGCTGCCCACTCCGGGCGGACACCATGGATGCCCGGGCAGTGGAGCTTTCCCGGGCCGCCGTGGCCATCGGCAGCGAGGGACGGGGCCTTACGGAGGAGCTTTTAGCCCTGTGCGACGGCACAGTTCGCATTCCCATGTCGCCCCGGTGTGAGTCACTCAACGCTGCTGTGGCTGCCGCTGTGCTGCTGTGGGAGGCATACCGCGGAGAGGAGATGGACGCATGTCAGCACTGAAATTCTGGGTGTGGCTGACGGAGCAGAACCGGCTGGGCGGCCCGGCCCGTCAGGCGCTGCTGGAGCATTTTGGCTCACCTGAGGGAGGTCTACTATGCCGAGCCCGGGGATCTGCTGCAGGTGGAGGGATCACCGCCGATCAGGTGCAGGCTCTGGAAAACAAGTCCTTGGACCGGGCGCAGAGCATTCTGGAGGAGTGTGCCCGGAAGGACATTTTCCTTCTGACAGCGGATGCCCTCTATCCCCAGCGGCTGAAGAATATCTATGACCCACCTCTGCTGCTCTACGGCAGAGGCTCCATGCCCTGTTTGACGAGGGAGGCTGCCGTGGCGGTGGTGGGCACCCGGAGCTGCTCGCCCTACGGCATCCTGCAGCGGAGCGCTTCGGCTTTGAAATGAGCAAGCAGGGCGGCCTGGTGGTCTCAGGTCTGGCCCGGGGTATTGATGCGGCGTCGCAGCTGGGGGCACTGCGCGCCGGCGGATTGACGGCCGCCGTGCTGGGCTGCGGTGTGGACGTGGTATATCCGCCGGAGAATGACAGACTCTATGAGGACGTGGCCGCCTCCGGCGTGCTTTTGTCGGGTATCCGCCGGGGGCGGAGCCTTTGGCTGGCATTTTCCCGCCCGGAACCGGATTCTCAGCGGCCTGTGCGGCTACCCTGGTGGTGGAAGCGCCGGAAAGAGCGGCGCTCATCACCGCCCCACGGCCCTGGAGCAGGGGAGGGATGTATTTGCTATCCCCGCCCGCTGGACGCCGAGGGCAGCGTGGGCTGTAACCACCTCGCCCGGGACGGCGCGG
>VOFB01004458.1_pt1 | contig 18171 bp, 30 predicted proteins | sample 5384141 | NCBI WGS metagenome assembly VOFB01 (sample SAMN12384721, study PRJNA508395) | human gut metagenome | isolation source: healthy gut A | host: Homo sapiens | reverse complement strand
TGCAGATAGTCATACATGACCCCAAGATAATTTTCGGCCAGGCGTATCATCCAGTTGGCCATGTTCTGCCGGGTAATAGCCAACCCATACCGCTCGAATTCTTTTTCCAGGCGGTAAAGCGGAACGGCATTGACATACTTACCGTTGATAATGGCTGCAGCAAGTGTCGGTGAAACAAGGCTTCCATGAAGAAGGTTCTTCGGATGCGGTGCTTTTACCATATGCTCGTCTGTTTTACTTGCATAAACACCGATATGATGTTCTTCCACTTCGACTTTTTGCCGGCACAAAACGGTAGCATCTGGAAATGGCATCCGGAAGCTGTTTCCATCCGTTTTCACCAAACTCAGCCGTCAGTTCTTCAACACTCATGTAATGATCGATACGCTGTACGGAAAGACCTGACAGATCGGCCGCTTTCTTGCCTGCCTGCTTTTTCTTTTTTGGTACCCTGAGTTCCAGGTCTTCCGGTTCAGGTGCAGACAGATCACAGACCGCTTCCGCTTCGTTAAAAAAAACGATCTTCCCATCCACTTCCATGAAACGGATCTGACCCGGGCAGTCATCTTTTCGCTTGATCTTCCAAATCTGTTTTTGTTGGAAAGGACGATCTGCTCCATCATGAGCTGCATCTTGTCATTGAGGGACTGTGTCTGCTTTGTCCAGTTCTTCCAGCTGATCCTGCATGCCAAGAAACAGCTGGATCAGCAGCTCCTTATCCAGTTTATTCAGTTGTTCTTCTGTGTTAAATGCCATAACCAGAACTCCCTGTCTTTGATATACTGGTTCTGATTATAGCAGATTTTCTGTATGAACGCTAATACTGCCCCGCTGCCTGTCCGGCAAAATGACGGTGGATAAGCCATCTGAAAAGCTGTTATCCAACGGCTTCACGGATGGGTTATCCACACATGACTCAGGATCCGTTTCAGCCGTATGCTGTCCAGGCATTATTTTTGTGGATAAGCACATACAGCGGCGCTTTATCCACTGCCAGGGCACTTTATATATTTTTTATTTTCAGCATTCTGCACAATTCACATGAGGTCAGGCGTCTTCGTGACCTCTGTGATCGGATGCCTGGCATTGATCTCCAGCCCCTGCATCAGCATACGGTACTGGTCGTCTGTGATCGCCATTGCCTCATCCGCTGTCCTTGGCCAGCGGAAAGAACCGTTATCCAATCTTTTTTATACAGGAGAAAGGAAACCGTCACCTTCCACAGCAGCGCTTTGATCCTGTCATTCCTTCTTCCACAGAAAAGAAACAGTGTATTTTTGTCGTAAGGATCAAGCTTAAACTGAAAGCGTACGATCGTTGCCAGCCCATCGATCCCACGACGGAGATCCGTGAAGCCCGGTGCCAGATAAACTTTTTGAACCTTGAAGCACAGGCATCATTCAAAGCATGGCGGAATGCCTCTATCAGACAGCGGAACATTTCCGGAGAGACAGATGCAGATATTTCTGCAGAAAGTCCGTCTGAACTGGTGATGCGTATCACTGGTGTTCCCACTGCAGGTATAGCTGATTTACTTTTTGGTTCAGGCAGTTCCACAAAAAGCAGGATGTGCTGCTTCCGGGATCTGATCCAGACATGCCTTCCGTACACGCTTAAGACGGTAATAATAGTTGGCTTTTGTAATGTTATGCAGGGCACACCAGGCCGATACGTCCATTCCTTCCGGGCGATTCTGGCAGTCTCTGATCTGTTCTGCCCATTGTCTGATCCTCACCTGCTGAGCTACAAGGCTGGTTTCTTCAGTCATAATCACACCTCCACTCATGAGAGTCAGTCTAAAAAGTTGAGTACTGAACTTTTTAGACAATGTTACTCTGTTGAGTATAATTATGGCATAAATTGAAGGTGTTAAAAAGGTACTCGGGTTCTACCGTTTACCTTTTTTCAGAGAGGGCGACGGAGAATCTTTCGCAGATTAAAATAATCTACGAAAATCCCCTTCTCTTACTTATTAGTATATGGAGGATAATATATTTTTTGATTGTGAAAAGTTGTATAGAGCGGTGTTTCCTCAGTCTCGTGTGCAAATGTTTTGGAAAAAGGATGGGACAATTTCATCAGCTGCCTTGGCGGATAAGAATGGTTTGTCTGTTGAACGTGGAGATTTTAGAGAAGATATAAAAAGTAATAGAAGATATGCAGAAATTTTTCAATGGATGTATTGTTTCTTTAAATGTAGAGCAATGTAGAAGTGTGAATGCGATAGTTAAATACAAGCCAAGTCAGAGGAGCAAATACCATTCAGAAATTCATGGGAGTGAGAATACACCATTATTAAGCAAGAGCCAAAAGAAAAAAAAGTTGGCTGAGGTAGCAAAAATGGAATACTATGAGAATTAATAGGGTATATCTTACTGAAAAGAAATACTCTTTTTAGAAATTCAACATGATAATCTGAAGTTTATAAAATCTCAACAAAGATATTTTCATGTACAGCGATTAAAGAAAGCTAGTATAAAATATTCTACAAACTTCCACCTTTACCAAAAAATGTTTCATGGTATCATGGTTACAATCGATACTATGGAGCATTTTTTGTATATGAAATGAACCAATATTGTCATTTTATGTCAAAGTATTGCTTTTTAACCATTTCTTTAATATAATGTAATATGATTTAATGGCGGAATATGATCTGCCGAACTAATGAAAATGAGGAAAGGATGTTTATGGAACGAGAGAACAATGATGAAATTGAAATTGACCTGTTGGAAGTAGCAGGCTCTGGCGCCATTTTTGGTGATTGTACTCAGTATGATTGTGTTTGGCGCAGCAGCTTTTTCCTATGCGAATTTTTGATCACACCGCTGTATCATTCTGAGGCGAAGGTGTATGTCAACAACTCGAATCTTTCGGTTGGAAGTACTTCTATCAGCCTGACGGATCTGAATGCAGCCCAGAGTCTGGTAGATACGTATATCGTTATTTTGAAGTCCAGACCAACATTAGAAGATGTGATTGAGAAAGCGAATGTGTCCTATACTTATGAACAGTTGGAGAGTATGATTTCTGCCTCTTCTGTGGATGGCACAGAGGTTTTCTCTATTGTGGTGGAAGATGCGGATCCTGAGGAGGCCTGCATGCTGGTCAATACGATTGTTGAAGTATTGCCGGATCATATCTCTGATATTGTGGACGGCAGTTCACCGCGTATCGTACAGTATGCGGTTGTACCGACAGCACCATATTCACCGAACGTGGCCAAGTTCCTTGTTATGGGTGTGGCCCTTGGTCTGGTGCTGAGCTGTGGTATTATTATTCTGATGATGATGATGGATAAGCGCGTGAAGTCTCCGGAAGTGCTGACGAAGCGTTACGATATTCCGATTCTGGCATCTGTGCCGGATCTTACTCAGAAGGGAGCTTCCCGATCAAGATATGGCAATTATGGAGAAATACGGCAAGAAGGCAGGTAAGCGCAATGGATAATAAACGAAAGATTGTTTTTGGACCGGATGTGAGTTTTGCGGGATCAGAGGCCTATAAGCTGCTGCGAACGAACCTGATGTTTGCCCTGCCGACAGGCAAAAAGGGTCAGATGATCGGTGTCACCAGCAGTATGAGAGGGGAGGGCAAATCAACCACAGCGCTGAATCTGGACACACCATTGCCCAGAATGGCGAGAAGGTGCTTCTGGTGGATGCGGATATGCGTCTGCCGAGTATCTATCAGAAACTGGGCATTGAGAATGCAAGGATTGTCCAATATCCTGGCCGGTATGGCCAGTTTGGAGTCTGTTCTTCTTAAACCGGAGGAAGACCGCAATTTCAGCCTGATTCTGGCGGGAGATATTCCGCCGAACCCTTCAGAACTTTTGAATTCCAAGAATATGGACAAGTATCTGGAGATGTGGGCGTATTATTTTGATTATATTATTTTTTGATTTTTTCCGCCGGTGGGTGTCGTAACAGATGCTCTTGTTATGGCGGAGAAGCTGGATGGCATGATTGTGGTTGTGCGTCAGAATTACTGTCTGCAGCCGACACTGGATGATACGATTACGAGACTTCGTTATGTCAAGGCCAATATCATTGGTATTGTTATGACCATGGCTGATTCTCAGGATAAGCAGTACAAAAGTATTACAGCAAGTACAAGAAGAATTATGAATACGGCTATAGTTATGAATACAGGCAGAGAGCCATCAAACAGCCAAAAGAAGGCTCTTAAGTCTGGAAAAGATTCTGTTGATAGATTTACATACGCATATTTTGCCGGAAATTGATGATGGCAGCCGTTCTGTAGAGATGAGTCTGAAGCTGCTTCAGATGGAGCAGAAGCAGAAAGCCGGGACGGTTGTGCTTACGCCTCATTTTTATCCATGGCGGGATCAGCCGGATCATTTTTTTGAGAAAGAGAGCATGCCTGGACAAGGCTTCAGGCTGAACTCCCGCAGGAGAGACCACGGCTTCACAGAGGCGCGGAGTTTGCCTGGTTTGATGGTATTTCTCATACCAGGGAGGTGCTTGATTTCAGGATTACCGGAACAGATCTGCTTCTGGTAGAGATGCCCTTTGTAAAATGGACGAATCATACAGTTGATGAGGTACTCAGACTGAATGAGAACCTCCCATCTGCAGGTTGTTCTGGCTCATGTGGATCGCTATTTCAAGCTTTCTTCAAAGGAATTGCTGGAACGTCTGATGGATGAAGGGGTGATCTTCCAATTTAATGCAGGCTTTTCTCTCATGGAATACCCGAAGAAAGGTGATGAAGCTGATCCGGGAGATGGATGGATTTTTTCTTGGCAGTGACTGTCATAATCTCACATCTCGTCCGCCAAAGGATTGAGAAGCCATGAAAGTGCTTCAGGAGAAGGGCGGCAGAGAAGCGGTGCATAAGCTTAGTGAAACAGAAGATTATTTTTTCGGGGAGGCGATAGATAATGGGTAAGAGAAAGTGGCTGATCGTCATTATCATTGCGGCGGCTGTTGTTCTGGTTATGGCCCTGTGGCGTCCCTGGAACATCATCATCAGGATCTGTCACAGTACCGGCAGACAGAAACTGAGCCGGAGACTGTTCAGGACTCTGAGAGTGAAACGGTTTCGGAGACAGAGGCCTACGTAAGCCCGATTGATTTTGACAGCCTGAAAGCGGTCAATGAAGATATTTATGCATGGTTGGAGATTCCGGGAACGGATATCAGTTATCCCATCCTTCAGCATCCGACAGAGGATGAATATTATCTGAGAAAGGGATTACAAGGGCAATCATGCTGTTGCCGGCTGTTTGTTTACAGAGCATTCTTACAACAGTACGACGATGGAAGATCCCATGACGGTGATTTACGGACATGATATGGACAATGGGGAGATGTTTGGTTCTCTTCAGACAATTTATTCTGATGAAGAATCTCTGAAAGAACATCAGGAGATTATTATTTATCTACCGGATAAGGAACTTCACTATACGGTTTTTGCGGCAGTTCCTTTTGACAAGACACACATTCTGTACAATTATGATTTTAGCAAACAGCGTGTGGCCAATATTTTTTACCAAGATATCCTTTCGACCCGGGCATGGCGCCTGTATCGATCAAAAGGCATATAAAGGTGCCGATACCAATAGCATTATCCTTTCAACCTGCTTAAAAGGCAACAATCAGAAAAAGATTTCTGGTAGCGGCACAATGTAACAATGACAACAAGTAATGTGGCAATGAATGGAGGAGATTCGAATGAAGAAAAAATTAAGTGCTTTATTACTCACAGCTGCACTGGTATGTGTCAGTGCGGTACCTGCATTTGCAGATAATTTTACACCTAGTGTAACACAGAAGGAGGCCCCAAAGGTTGTTGCAACAAAGACAGCTGATGGTACAGAAGTTGGTGCGATCATCTACGATAAAGACGGCAACGAAGTAGAAGGCATTCCTATGGATCAGATCAAGGTTGTTCCTATTTCATCTTCTGAGAGGCTTCAGATGAACTGAAGAAAGCCAATGATGAAATCAAGAATGCAGCTTCTCTGAAAGATATCTGCCCGGAAGTCGAGACAACTCTGGCTGGTATTACAAGTGATGTAAAGGTTGAAGACCTCGTTGTCAGCGATCTCTTTGAGGTTATTCTTCCGGAAGAAGCTCAGAAGAAACTGGAAGAAGACGGCAACACACTTGCTATTAAATTCGATCTTGGTGCAAAACAGGGTGAACTTCTTATGTCCATGGTTAACTGTGATGGCACAAAGTGGGAGATGGTAGACCAGAAGGGTATCAATACCAATTCTGATGGTACAGTTAATATGACATTTGATAAGTTCTGCCCGGTTGCTTTTATCAAAGACAGCGCAGCAGTAGCCGTTAATCCAAATGGCCCTGCTTCACCTCAGACAAGTGATATCAACATGACAGTTGTAGCAGCAGTTGCAGCTATGATCCTTGTTGGCGCTTGTGCAGCATTCGTAATGACAGGCAAGAACAGAAAAGCCGGCTTCTAAACTCGAATGAACAAATTAAAACGAAGATTAGGCAGAAAGAAATATCATCAATTGAAAAGGTTGTCCGGCGTGTGTCCGTGCTGCTTCTGCTGATCATTTGTATTGCGGCGGTCGTTATCTGGGATAACGGCCGCCGTCATCGTGAGGCGGCTGTGGAGAACACGCAGAATAAGGTTGACAATGAGGGCGAGAAGATTTACTATGATAATCAGTGGTATCGTCTGAAGGATAATCTGGAGACAGTGTTGATTATGGGTGAGGATAAGTTTGAAGCCGGTGAAGATGATGCAGATTATGTCAATACAAGGCAGACAGACTTTCTTTTGCTGCTGATATTGGACAAGACGAATCAGTCCAGTCAGATTCTGCAGCTGAACCGTGATACGATGACAGATATCGAGAGCTATGGTGTGGCCGGCAAGTCCACCGGTACATTTACCGGCCAGCTGGCTTTTGGCACATACCTACGGCACCGGCGGCAAGGACAGCTGCCGCAATACAGTAAAGGCGGTATCGAATCTTTTATACGGCGTTTCTATTGACCATTATCTGTCATTAACCATGGATGCGGTACCGATTATCAATGATGCTGTAGGCGGTGTGACAGTGACAGTGCTGGATGATATGACCAGCGCGGATCCCGCCCTTGAAAAAGGCGCTGAAGTGACCCTGCAGGGTAAGCAGGCACTGACCTACGTCAGAACTCGCAGGGGATTGGACGATAGTACGAATCTTCATCGTATGGAACGCCAGCGCCAGTATATGGGAGAGCTTTATAAAGGTCTGATCAATAAATTAAGTGGTGATGACGGCTTTGCGGCATTTGATCCTGTCCATCAATGACAATCTCACATCGGACTGCACAGCATCACAGCTTCAGGACTTGGGAGAATTCCTTGGTCAGTACCCGGCGCCGACAATCGATACCATTGATGGCGAGAATGTCAAGGGTGAAGAGTTTATGGAGTTTTATCCGATGAATCACAGCTCCGACAGTATGTAATTGATCATTTTATGAACCGACAGATGGAACTCAGAGTGATTCAGTATCGGAGACAGAATAAATAAAGGAGGTTGTTGCTTTAATGGACACAACATTATTAATTTATGGCTGCCGGTATCGGTTCACGTTTTGGCGGCGGTATCAAACAGTTAGAACCTGTTGACGAGCAGGGACATATTATTATGGATTATTCCATCCATGATGCTATTGAAGCCGGTTTCAACAAGGTTATTTTTATTATCCGCAAGGATATTGAAGAAGAATTCAGAGAAGTGATCGGCAGCAGAATTTCAGCAATTTGTGCAGAACACAATGTGACTGTAGATTATGCATTCCAGGATATCAATGATATTCCGGGGGAACTTCCAGCAGGACGTACCAAACCATGGGGAACAGGCCAGGCTGTCCTGGCAGCAAAAGACCTGATTACAACACCGTTTATCGTTATCAATGCCGATGATTATTATGGCAAAGAAGGCTTTAAAGCTGTTCATAATTATCTGGTAGAGGGCGGCAAGTCCTGTATGGCTGGTTTGTACTCAAAAACACATTGTCAGATAATGGCGGTAACTCGTGGTATCATGCAGAATGGATGCAGATCACAATCTGACTGAAGTGGATGAGACAAAGAATATTGTGAAGACAGTAGATGGTGCAGAGGCAGATGGCGTGAAACTGGATGTGGATTCCTTGTTTCTATGAACATGTGGGGACTGACACCTGATTTCCTGCAGACACTTGAAAAAGGTTTTGCAGAATTTTCGAGAAAGAAGTTCCTGGAATCCATTGAAAGCGGAATATCTGATACCAATCTATATCGGAGAACTGCTGAAGAAGGACCAGATGTCTGTCAAAGTTCTTCGTACCAACGACACATGGTATGGTATGACTTATCATGAGGATGTGGCAGCTGTCAAAGAAAGCTTCAGACAGATGCTGGCAGAGGGTGTTTACAAAGAAGAATTATTCTCCGATTTATAAAAGCATATGAGAACTGTGTGAAAATTCCAGAATAAAATCGTGGGATGATTCACACAGTTTTTTTTTTTTTTGTTTTCTTTATTTTACAGCAGTTTTGGTTTAAAATGATAGATGCGGATAATATGTGCAGGAGTAGGGAGACTTTTCAACAATGATGCAGGAACATCAATCAAAAATAAAATGCAGCAAATAGATTGAAAGGATGAAATAAAATGATAGAAACAATCAGACTTTTTGACGAGGATAGTCATCAGACATTGTTTGAGGGCTGTGTGTTATCCTGTGAGCAGGATGGTGATTTGTATAAGGTCACACTGAATCAGACGATGTTTTTCCCGGAAGAGGGCGGTCAGAGCTGTGACAAAAGGAACCCTCAATTAGATTCCGGTAGAGAAGGTGCTGGAGAAGGACAGAGTCATTTATCACTGGGTGAAGGAGCCCCTCTGGGAAGGTGATACAGTGACAGGTTCCGTGGACTGGGAGAAGCGTTTCTCTGATATGAAGCAGCATACCGGTGAGCATATTGTTTCCGGACTGATTCATGAGCATTTTAAGCTGAATAATGTGGGATTTTCATCTTGGCAGTGAAGCTGTAACCATGGATTTTGGACGGCGTGATCACCAGGAACAGCTTCGATGATCGAGTATGCAGGGCCACGAGGCGGTTGCCAGAATCTACCGGTGAAGATTACATGGCCCTCTAAGGAAGAATTGATGGAGATTCCATACCGCAGCAAGAAGGAAATTGACGGACCGATCCGCATTGTGGAGATTCCGGGCTATGATATCTGTGCCTGCTGTGCACCCCCATGTACACAATACCGGTGAGATCGGCATGATCCGCCTTATAGGCATGGAAAATATAAAGGCGGCGTGCGTATTCAGATGCTCTGCGGTTTCAGAGCCCTTGGCAGATGCCCTTGAGAAGGAACGCAATGTCTATGATATTTCTGCACAGCTTTCTGCAAAGCCATATGAAGTGGCAGCGGCAGTGGAGAAGCTAAAGGCGGAGAGTCTGGCACTGAAGCAGGAAATGAACGGACTGAAGATGGATATTTTGCAGGAGAAGATCGCCCTTCTTCATGAGGACAGCCAGAATGTCTGCTTTTGATAAACATATGGACAAGAGCAATTTAAGATATGCCTTTAATCTGCTGGCAGAAAAATGCAGCGGTTTCTGCGGATGCTTTGATGGGGATGATGAGAAGGGATATCGCTATGTTCTGGGTGGAAAGAATGTGGATGTTGTGGCAGCGGGCAAGGCACTGAATGAGGCTTTGGAGGCCGCGGCGGCGGTTCAAAGGAGATGTTTCAGGGCAGTCTGCAGGCATCAAAAGTTCAAATTGAAGAATATTTTGCAAAAGTTTAAAAAAATCTATAAAAATTTGCGGATTACCATTGATTTTTTCAAAATATCGTTATAATAGAAGTTACACTTGTTTAATATAGGATAATGACCGTATTATCGTTATACGTTTGTTAAGAGGGTGTATTTGTTGACGACGAAAAACATGAAAGAGGTACATTCAATGGATGAAGCTGTATTTTTGCAGATCTTGAATAATTTGCTGGAAAAGGCAAGAAAGAAAAAAGAATGAGCTTGATTATAGCGACATCAATGATGCGTTCAAGGGCTTCGAGTTTGACGAGGATAAGATGGAAGATGTATACGAATTCCTGGAAGCGAAGAATATTGATATCATCAATATTCCGGAAGCACAGATGACGATGATGAGTTCCTCGATCATCAGGAAGAAGAAGTTGAACTGCTGGATGATGTTGACGCACTGGAAGGTGTAAGTCTCGAAGATCCTGTCAGAATGTATCTGAAGGAAATAGGTAGTGTGGAAGCTTTTATCCCCTGAGGAAGAGGTTGAGCTTTCCAAGAGAGCGGAAGCGGGAGACCAGAAGGCCAAGGATCGAATTATTGAAGCAAATCTTCGTCTGGTAGTCAGTATCGCGAAGAAGTATGTGGGCCGCGGTATTCCGTTCCTTGATCTGATCCAGGAAGGCAACATGGGTCTGATCAAGGCTGTTGAGAAGTTCGATTATGCTAAGGGATTTAAGTTCAGTACATATGCAACCTGGTGGATCAGACAGTCCATTACCAGAGGTATTGCTGATAAAGGCAAGACAATCCGTGTGCCGGTACACATGGTAGAGACAATCAACAAGACATTGCGTATGTCCAGAAATCTTTGCAGGAGCTGGGCAGAGAACCTACCAGTGAGGAGATTGCAGAACGTCTCGGTACAACCAAACAGAAGGTTGAAGAAGCACTGGAGATTTCTCGTGATCCTGTTTCCATGGACAGTCCGATCGGTGAAGAAGAGGATTCCAGTCTTGGTGATTTTATCGAAGATGAGATATGTTGTCACCATCTGATTCGGCTGACTATCAGATGCTGAAGAAGGAACTGGTGAATGCTCTGGATACGCTGACAGATCGTGAGCGTAAGGTTATCGAGCTTCGATTTGGTCTGATCGATGGACAGGCCAGAACACTGGAAGAAGTTGGTAAGGAGTTCAAGGTTACACGAACGTATTCGTCAGATTGAGGCGAAGGCACTTCGTAAGCTGAGACATCCATCCAGAAGCCGTAAGCTGAAGGATTTCCTTCAGGAATAGCAGGAAGAGGCTGATGTTGGCGATTTCTTCTTCGCTATTGATTTAAGAAGCTGTCGTTAGACGGCGGATAATGATGAGATCTATATAGAATGCCGCATATGTAGGCGTTTCCAGATATGGAGCCGACGATGCAGCATTTTTTTCGATATTGGGCAAAGGCGGCTTTGCCTGACTGAGGTGAACAGTATGATTTTTGATACACGTTTTTCTGAAAAAGAGGCTATGCAATATGGCGTGGTGGATGGCAATGCCACCATCATCAAGTATGAGGGCGATGATATGCGCGTGGTGATCCCGGCATCCATTGATGGCTTTAAGGTCACAAAGATTGAACCTATGCTTTTTCAGAGAAATCTATGAAGTATATTCAGTTTCCGGACACATTGGAGGTGATCGACCATCATGGCTTCAGTGAGTGCAGGAACTGCTGAATCTGGACTTTCCGGATTCCTTTGAAGTCCATCGGCAACTATGCTTTCTACAATTGCTGGGCATTGGAGCAGGTGCATTTGACGGGCACATATCCGTTCCATTGGTTTTGGGGCTTTTAAGAATTGTGAGAAGCTTTCGAGATTATCCAGGACAAGATCGAGGGGCTGGATATCAGTATCGGCAGTATTCTGGATGACCTGAACCAGCAGATTCATGTGATCCTGCGGCATTTATATCCGGATAAGCCTGTGGAAGAGGCCAGAGTTATTTTTTACGGAGCATGATTACGAAGTGGTTGCCAATGTGGCCTATGTGCAAGCAGTTTGAGTCCACGGAGATCGGTTCCGGCAAGTATATCCGCTACTGTATCGGTATTCAGGATGTGGATTATTACAAATATGACAGTATGTTTTATGTTCTTTTAAGAGGGACTCCTTTGATACGATCATTACAGTGGCTATGGAGCGTCTGATGTATCCTTATGCACTGACCTTGGAAGGGGAACATACGTAAAGGGTTATATTGCAGAGCACGCTTTGGAAGCGGCGAAGAAGTTTATTCAGGAGGATGACAAGGACAAGCTGACATTTTTGGTGGATCTGGGTGTGCTTGACAGTGATGAGACAGATCAGGCCATTGATCTGGCGCTGTCCCTTGACAAGACAGAGTTTACTGCTTTTTCTGATGGATTATAAACATCGGAATTTCAGTATGGCAGATGAGTCCTTTGATTTATAGGAGGTTTTGACATGCATGAGATGAAAGAGAAGCTGATCAAGGCCGGAACCGACATTTTGAATGCTTCCAAGACAGAATTGTATGTCTCATGCGTTTTCTGGATATTGCACTAAACAGTCTGGGCTATGAGATGGATCTGTCCATGAAGACGATTGGTACGTGACAGTCAGAAGATTCGCTTTAACCGAGATATCTGATAGAGAATTATCAGAATGACAGTGTACTGGTAAACCGTGCCTATCTGCATATGCTGCTGCATTGTGTATTCAGGCATATGTTTCACAACCGTGACAAGGATGAAGATGTCTGGAATTCAGCTGCGATATTGCAGTGACAGCCATCATTGATCAGATGAATTACCGATGTATCCGCCTTGTTGTACCGATGAACGACAGGCTATGTATGACCGCCTGAAGTCTGAGATGAAGGTGCTGGACAGCGGAAGGTATTTACAAGTCGCTGACGAAACGGCCTCTGACCTGGCTTGAAATGGAAGCGGCGAAGAGGCAGTTTGTGGTGGACGATCATGTTTTCTGGGATTCGGAGCAGGAGGACCAGAAGGATGGCGACGGCCAGAATGACCAGAATCAGAACAACGAGGACAATCAGGATGATGAGAACAATGACCAGAATGATCAGAACAATAACCGGCAGAAGGAACAGAAAGAGCAGGAGCAGGAGCAGGAGAAACAGTGGCAGGAGATCAGTGAGAAGATGCGCACGAATATGGAGACCTGTTCTAAAGACGCGGCTGAGATGGCTGGAGACCTTATGACTATATTAAAATAGCTACAAGAGAACGGTATGATTACAAACGTTTTCTCCAGAAATTTACAACACTTCGGGAGGAGATTCGGCTTGATCTTTGACAGTTATGATTATATTTATTATACATACGGTCTGAATCATTACGGCAATATGCCCCTGATCGAGGCACTTGAGTATAAGGAAGTCCGTAAGGTGGAGGAGCTTGCCATTGTCATTGATACATCGGAATCCTGTTCCGGTGAATATACGGCGTTTCCTGGAGGAGACATTTTCATTCTGATGAATAAGGACAATTTTTTCAGAAAGATGAATGTACACATTATCCAATGTGATGCCAGGGCCCAACAGGATGATGTGATCACCTGTGAAGATGACATGAAGCGTTATATGGAGAACTTCAAGCTCATCGGTTTCGGCGGTACGGATTTCAGACCGGCTTTTGAGTATGTCAATGAGCTGTGCCGCAAGAAGGTGTTCAGACATCTGAAGGGACTTTTGTATTTTACCGATGGCTACGGCACTTACCCGGCCAGACGTCCGGATTTACGATGTGGCCTTTTTTTTCTTGAGGAAAGTTATAATGACAGACATGTGCCTCCTTGGGCCATCAAGCTGATTCTTGGACCGGAGGATATACAAAATGGGAGGATTAGACCATGAACATTAAACAGGCAAAGGATGAGATCAGGCATACCGTTCAGGCTTACCTGACAAAAAGATGCATTGGGAGATTATGCGATTCCTGTGGTCAGACAGAGACCGATTCTTCTGATCGGACCGCCGGGTATCGGCAAGACAGCTATTATGTCACAGGTGGCAAGGGAGTGTGGTGTGGCACTGGTTTCTTATACCATTACCCATCATACGAGACAGAGCGCCATCGGTCTGCCGTTTATCGAGAAAAAGAATTTCGGCGGCAAAAGAGTATTCAATCACAGAATACACAATGAGTGAGATCGTAGCGTCTATTTATGAGAAGATGGAAGCAACCGGACTCAAAGAAGGTATTTTGTTTATCGATGAGATCAACTGTGTATCCGAGACACTGGCACCGACTATGCTGCAGTTTTTGCAGGGCAAAACCTTCGGCAATCATCAGATTCCTGAGGGATGGGTGATTGTGACTGCCGGCAATCCGCCGGAATACAATCAGTCCGTCAGAGAGTTCGACATTGTCACCCTTGACCGTGTGTGAAGCGCATCAATGTGGAAGAAAACTATCCTGTATGGAAGATGTATGCTTATGAGAATCATATTCACAGTGCGATTTTGTCTTATCTGGATATTAAGAAAGAGAATTTCTATCAGATCGAGACGACAGTGGATGGCAAAGAGATTGTGACAGCCAGAGGCTGGGAAGATCTTTCAAAACTGATGCAGGTTTATGAACAGCTGGATATTCCTGTGGATGAATCCGTGATCCTGCAGTACATCCAGAATCGTCGGATTGCCAAGGATTTTGCCAATATCTGGATTTATATAAGAAATATCAGACGGATTATGATGTGGATGCCGTTGTACAGGGCAATGTGAAGCCATCTTCCATTGACCGTATCCAGAAAGCGTCCTTTGATGAGAAACTCAGCGTTATCAATCTGTTGATCAGCAAGCTGACTGCGGCATTTACGGAAGTTTTTGACAAGGATCAGTATGTCCGGGATCTCTATGAGATTTTGAAGGAGTTGAAGTTTGTTCTTGGCCATGCACCGAAGGATGGTTCCAGAACAGCAACGATTTTGTCGGAGAAGGCAGAGCAGGTGGAGGAAGATCTGAAGCTGAATAAGGAGCGTGGGCTTTATGATGCCTCCAAGCTGCTCAGTATGAAAACTGATTTTGAAGACGCTGGAACAGTATCGTCAGCAGCTTGTCAAAGACAATCGTCTGGATCCGGATGAAGCATTTTCTTATATTAAGGCATCTTTTGCCAGGGATACTGAGGAGAGAAAACAGCTGATCCAGACAGCGGCAGCTTACCTTGAGAATGCCTTTGCCTTTATGGAAAGCGCATTTGGCGAGAGTCAGGAAATGGTCATCTTTATCACTGAGCTGAATGCCAATAAGTATTGTGCACGTTTTATCAGGGACAATGGTTCTGCAAAATATGATCGCTACAATAAAATCGCCGTTTTTGATGAGAAAGCGTGAAAATCTGCTGCGTGACATCGGAGAAGCCAGTGAATTTGCTGCGTTTCTTGATTAGTAATGTGATTGCAGGAGCGAGTGCTGCCGCCATTTGATGTGATGCAGTGTTCAAGGACAGTTATTCATTTTGAGAGTTTAAATCAATATGACAGAAAAGATTTAGAGATACCAGCATTGCCCAGATTCAGGAATCGGGCAATGCTTTCGTATGGAGGAAATATCACAGATGGCCGATATCAGGTCATGCCCGACAGATATCTGGAGCTGGAGCAGCAGGAAATAAGGTCCGCTTTGACTGCACTGAAGTGGAATATCAGAATTTCGGCGGCATTATTTTGATATTGAGACGGATTACGGCGCTGCAGATTAATCCGAAATGACAGGTATTTGACGGCGGGCGATTCAGACGGCTGTAAGGATCCTGAACCAGATTTGTGGGAGATGATCGTTACGTTTCTTATATCCCAGCAGAACAATATTGTCAGAATCCGCCGCTGCATTAAGAATATCTGTGAGGCCTATGGGGAAACAAAGACAGCATCAAATGGTGTCAGCTATTATGCTTTTCCAACGCCTCAGGCATTGGCCGGGCTTGAAGAAGATGATTTGATGGCCTGCAATCTGGGCTACAGGAGCAATATGTTGTCCGTACAGCCAAAGTCGTGGCTTCCGGTGAAGTGGGATCTGGAATGGATCGGCAGTCTGAACTATCAGAAGGCCAGGACAGAACGGCAATGATCGAAGATGCAGAGAAGAAAGGTCAGTTAAAACCAGGATCAACGATCATCGAACCAACAAGTGGTAACACAGGAATCGGTCTTGCAGCAGTTGCAACAGCAAAAATGGAGGATACAGAGCGATCCTTACACTGCCTGACACAATGAGTGTTGAAAGAAGAAACTTATTAAAAGCCTATGGTGCTGAATTAGTATTAACAGAAGGTGCCAAAGGAATGAAAGGTGCTATCGCCAAAGCCGATGAACTCGCAAAAGAGATTGACGGAGCAGTCATCTTAGGACAGTTCGTAAACCCAGCAAACCCAGCTGTACACAAAGCAACAACAGGACCAGAGATCTGGGATCAGACAGACGGTAAAGTAGACATCTTCGTAGCAGGTGTTGGTACAGGAGGAACATTAACAGGTGTTGGTGAATACTTGAAAGAACAGAACCCAGATGTTAAAATAGTAGCAGTTGAACCTGCAACATCTCCAGTATTATCAAAAGGAACAGCTGGAGCACATAAGATTCAGGGAATCGGTGCTGGATTCGTACCTGACACACTGAATACAAAGATTTATGATGAAGTTATCACAATCGAGAATGAAGATGCATTTACAGAAGGAAGAGCATTCGCACACAGCGAAGGAATCTTAGTTGGTATTTCTTCAGGAGCAGCATTAAAAGCAGCTACGATCCTTGCAGAGAGACCAGAGAACAAAGGAAAGACAATTGTAGCATATAATTTTTATAAAATGCAGTCATAAGCAATGTAATCTAAATAAATAGAATGGGCATTGATTTATTAGGACATAAAAGAATGAGTACCTTATTAATGAAAAGCAGTATATAATCTTGAAAAAAGATGAACAAAAGAAGGAGAAAACTGGAGGAGAGGCAACTATATGAAATTTTAGAAAGAAAATTTCAGGAAGAAAATTGCAAAAGCGATAGGAAACGTATGGATATGGATTTTTTGATGTAAGTTTTGAAGAATTCTGATGAGCAATTGGTGAATGCTATTTTGGATGTGGGGAGAGATATTCAGTTGGGCTTTTTAGGGAAAAAGGAGAGCCAGAGTCGAATTTTAATGATTTTGAGGCTTCAGAGAGTTGTGACTCAGAAGATGTTAATACAGATCTTTACATATTCGAAGCTGGGTCGGCCAGCGAGACTTGGAAGAAGATGGAAAGCCGCTGGCTTAATTATCAGGGTACCGAATGAAATGAATCGACGAGCATCGGATATTGTGCTAACACGACAGGGCAGAAGTGCATCGGAGAAACTTATTGAGCAACGCCGTGGACGGTAATGGGAGATGATGGCGTGTTTGTCGGAAGATGAAAAGGTGAGCCTGTTTTCGATGCTTGATCGGATGAAAGAGGATTGGCAGCAGCGTTCAGAGCTGTGCCGGAAAGCAATTATAGCATCAGGGATTCATCGCTACAAAAAAGAAAGAAATAAAATCTCGGAAACATCGTCAGATGGAAAATGAGGGACAAAAACAGTGCTGTAGATTCCTCAGCTACCGGATGAAGCATGGCTTTGAGAAAAGTACCGCACTGTGTTTGTGTTGTTGAGGATATTGATGTGTTACTTATAAAATTAATGGGTTACAGGTTCGTGTATTGTGGCTGACTCTCGGAGCCTGCTTTTTTGAAGAGCTCCTGCCGCAGCTGATGACGATGATGACACTGAGATCATCAGAAGGAATGCGATGATCAGCTGGGAGACCTTCAACAAGGAAGACAGCTAAAAGCCGGCACCGTAAGGTGGAACAGTGCGATAACACGTTCTACAAGAAAGAAGCGATGTAAAGCATGATGAGAAGTTGCCACCAGTGTTCTGAATTCACGGCCTGTGACTTTTTAAGAAGACGCATAATGTGATCAGAAATCGGATACTTAACAGCTGGTTGGTACCTCTGAACAGCGCCAGATGTTGGTATAACCAATCTGAGTCAGAACGTAACGGCGAACAGTGTCAGATTGTAGAAAAAGTACTTGTTGCATAAAAACTTTTTCTCCATCCTCTCAGCATGCTCCCATATCATCGACACTGAAGAGCTCCTGGAAGGACATACGGCCGATACGCAACAGAGTCAAGGGTTGTAAATGCAAGAGCGGATACACATTGTCATGAAGCACTGGGCAACGTAAACAGGATACCAGAACATTTCAAGGAAACCGGCAACACCTGATGAGAAGATGGCAAATGGTGTACCTGGTGGTGCCAAAAATTATCAGCAGTAGCAGCGCACCTGCAACAATACAAGCAATACGTAACTGAACGAAGTACAATGAG
>VOFB01002474.1_pt1 | contig 18171 bp, 25 predicted proteins | sample 5384141 | NCBI WGS metagenome assembly VOFB01 (sample SAMN12384721, study PRJNA508395) | human gut metagenome | isolation source: healthy gut A | host: Homo sapiens | reverse complement strand
TTAGGTATACGTAAGATCAAACTGACCGGAGGAGAACCGTTAATTAGAAAGAATTGTGCCACACTGGTTCGAATGTTAAAAGAACTTCCTGGCATCGAAAAGTGACATTAACGACCAATGGTGTATTGCTCGAAGAACAGATAGCAGATCTGGCAGAAGCGGGGCTTGATGATATAAATATCAGTCTGGATACTTTAAATGCAGCAGAGTTTGCAAAGGTAACCAGGAGAGAAAGTCTGGATCGGGTGCTGGAGGGAATCCAGGCGGCATTACAGTATCCGCAGATTGGATTGAAGATTAATTGTGTGCCGGTAGTGGAAGAGCAGGAAAATCTGGTATCGATAGCGAGACTTGCAAAAAGCAATATCCGATTCATGTTCGTTTCATTGAAATGATGCCGATTGGATATGGAAAGGATTTTCAGTTTCGGGGAGAAAGTGAAATATGCGAAATATTAGAGAAAGCATATGGAAGAATGACTCCAATAAAAGAACGATATGGGAATGGACCGTGTCATTATTATAAAATAGAAGAATTTCAGGGTAAAATAGTTTATCAGTGCGATGACGCATAAGTTTTGCGACCAGTGTAATCGTGTGCGTATGACAGCAAGAAGGATTTTTAAAAGCCTGTCTGCAATATCAGACTGGAACGGATTTGAAGAATTTGATGCGTTCAGGATGCACAGATGATGAACTGACAGAGGCAATACAGAAAGTAATATGGGAAAAACCGGTCAGTCATCATTTTACATCGGAAGAGATTGAGACAGATGAATGTAAATTAATGTCCCAGATAGGAGGATAAGGAATTATGAAAGCTGCGATTATCACATCCAGTGATTCCGGATATGCAGGAGAGAGAGAAGATAAAAAGTGGTTCGGTAATCCAGGAAATTTTGAAGCGAACGATTACGAAGTGGTGCATACCATTCTTTTTGCCGGATGACAGAAAGATGCTGGCAGATGGATGGAACTCGTATAGCAGATGAGGGAATAGCAGCTGATTGTAACTACGGGTGGAAACCGGATTTTCGCCGAGAGACTGTATGCCGAGGCAACAAAAGGATATTATAGAACGTGAAGTGCCGGGATTCCGGAAGCAATGAGCATATAGTATGACGATTACACCAAGAGCTATCGCTCAGTCGTGCAGCAGCAGGTATTCAAGGAACACTGATCGTGAATCTGCCGGGAAGCCCGAAAGCAGTCAGAGAAAGTCTGGAATATATTATTCCACGCTGGAACATGGATTACAGATCCCTGACCGGGGAGGCAACGAACTGTGCCAGAAAATAATCGGAAAAATGCAGACTGATATATCTGAATTGAAAACGGTCAGTTGGCAGAACAGCAATTGCCATCAGATTTTACGCTGGTAGTCCTGGCAGGTGGTGCCAGCAGCCATATGGGAGGAGAAGTCAGATCTGCTTTTAGATGGACAGACATTTTGGAGATACAGATCGGAAAAAGGATGTCAGTTGGGGAGCAAACAGATCTTAATTTCTGGATATCGTGGAACACAGTGTGGGGAAGAGATTGTGCCGGATCAATTTTCGGTCAGGGTCCACTTGGCGGTCTGGAGAGCTGTTTTCGAAGGGCAAAAGACAGAAAAATGCCTGGTGCTGGGGGTAGATACGCCGCTGGTACCTGTGGAAGAACTTCAAAAATCTGTTGAAGTTCGCAATGGAAAAAGCAAACCAACCGGTGACTATGCTGTGTCATAATGGAAAGAAGAATCGCTGATAGCGGTATATGATGCCAGACTTTATAAAAGAGATCACAGATTTTCTGGAATCAGGAAGATCATCGGTGTATCGTTTTTAAATACAGTGGGATATTCCCTACCATACCAGTGCACCGGAAAACTATTTTCAGAATATGCAGATCGCATACAGGATCTGCAAACAGATGGTTTTCAGGCAGAATTCGTCTACATATTTAAAGCTTTTCGACATCGGAAAACTGGGTACTGTACACGTCATGGATCAGGAGAACTCCGCCTGTAGAAAGACGTTCATAAAAACATAGAGGTAAAATAGATGCAGCGGCAGTCGGAGCGTAGAGATCAGCATCCAGAGATACGAAACAGAAATCTGCATCTGTAATATCGGCAAAAGTATCCGGAAACCATCCTTTATGGATGATCACATGTGATGGATCAGGCATGATGCGAAGAACAGAGTCTACATCTGTAGAAGAAAAGTCACCTGTTTTAGCGCGAGACAGATGCCTGGAGGTTTCTACGGCAATATCTTTTTCTGAAAAGCCTTCAAAATTATCAAAAGATGTATTTTTCGATCCGGAAAGGCCGTACTGATCAGGCAAGAAAAATCACCCTGGAAAACACCAAGTTCTGCCACATCTCCAGGGATATTTTGTTGATGTATTTGTTCGGCTAAAAGGCGCATAACCGCAACCCGTGCATCAAACATGCGAAGTGCAGAAGGATCACAAAATGAACCGTGATAGCCCAAGTGCTCCATCTGCTGCATCATAGAACCACGCCGCTCTTCATCCAATACACCAAGAATAATCAGATCAGGAAGAAGAGCAGCGGCCTTTGATGGAGAACAGATTGGGATATTACCAATAAATTGTCCATGTTTGCGCGGATCGTTATCGGCAAAGCACATGATCTGATAGGAATTTCCAAGAAGTCGGGCAGTCATCTGCCCAATTTGTCCGGCACCGAATATAATAGTTTTGTAGACATGTTTTGTCATCATTTCATAGCAGCCTTTCTTTCAGCTCGAACCTGAATCATTTGTCCTGTGATAGATATTGCGATTTCAGCAGGTGTTTCTGCTTTAATATTAAGTCCCACAGGCGTGATAATACGGTCTAATTCTCGCTCATCGATTCCATACTCTTCTACGAGACGATGAAATACACCAGCTCTTTTGGCGAGACTTCCAATGACGCCGATATAGCATGCAGGTGTGGCAAGAAGTTGTGCCTGCACAATCGTATCATAGGCATGACCTCGTGTCATGACACAGCAATAATCAGCATCTGTGATAGAAATGCTCTGATCCAGATGATCAAAATCGCAAAGGATTGTCTCTGCTGCATCCGGGAAAAGAGCAGGATCTGTAAATTCCGGACGGTCATCCAGAACGATGCAGTGAAAGTCAACACTTGCAAGTATTGGTACCAGCTTTTGTGAAACATGTCCGCCACCAAATACATAGACAGTTCCGGATGTACCGATTTGTTCTGTAAACAGGTCACAGGTTTCACTGCGATGACGGCATGGTCTTGCAGATAAGGAAGATAAGATGGAAGAAGGAACATCAACATTTCCAGTCAATCCATAGGATGCACTGTAAAGACTCATACCGGATGTAGCATGAAGATCGCAGATCAGCCAGAAATCTTTTCGCTCTTTATATAATGTTTCAGCAGTTACTGCAAGTTCCATAATAATCGGATCGTTATGATCAAGATACTGGAAAAAGACCGTAACATCACCACCACAGATCATACCAATATTTTCAACATCCTTATGGTTCAGTCGGAATTCATGCTGGCAGGATTCCTTTTTCTCAAGAATATCAAGTGCCATAAGCTCTGCACGATATTCGACAGAACCTCCGCCTATGGTTCCGGCAACTCGGCCTTTTTTTTCCAACCAACATACGGGAACCGGCACCTCTTGGCGTTGATCCTGAGGAAGCAACGATGGATGCAAGCACAAGGTCGTTTTTCTTTTTGAAATTCTTGTTGTATGATCTGAAATAAAGTTCTCATATATAAAAACACCTCCTGTAATTTTCTATAAGTCATATCGTCATGTGACAGATGGTCTGTATCATATTTTTGCAGATCAAGAGCCTGTTTAAGCTGTCGTTCATGAGATTTCAAAGCTTCGGGACTGTTACACTTTACACAGACTTTTCCGCAAATCGTTTTTCGATGGTTACACGTTCGGTTTCCTGAATTAGTTTATCTGATAAAAAGACGATAGCCGCTTCATTCAGAAGTGTCTTCTGTAAACCATGATGTTGTGAAATAATCTGACTGATTTCAGTATAGCCTAATTGTAAGAAAAAGATCACCACCTGTTTTGGTGTGATGTTTTTGAAGTCTGGCAATATCGTGAAGGAGTGCTCCGGAGCGAATCAGTTTTTTATTAAAAAAGTAACCATGAGATTCCAGCAGATCGCAGAAATGGCAAGCCAATTCAGTCACTGCATCACTGTGCGCTTGTACATGATGAGGAAGAGACACCGAATCGCGAAGCATCCGGCATAGTTCGTCATGCAAGTCAGGATGAGGCAGCAGGTAAGTCGAATCAGATAAGGCAACATGATCGTTATCGTCTGTGTTCAGATGATAATAGGAACCACATGGAAGACGAAAATACTGTCTGGCATGCTGTTTTGAATCAAGCAAATACAGATAAGAAGAGATTACATCTGTATGAGCAACAATCGCAATATCACCCTCAGAAGAACGAAGAATCTCATAAATTGCCTGCGAAAAACGCATGCCAGATGCGAAAGGAGTTTCTGCTCCTGGAATCGGGTAATCAGGATTCATTCCACGTGCTTCATATATGTCCGGCCATCTTTTGCGTATCTCATCAAATGAAAGACCATCCCATTCTCCCAGATTTCGTTCTGTTAAATCTGAGATAGTGATATGTGGAAGATCAGGTGTGATATGTGCAGCCGTTTCCATAGCTCTTGACAAAGGACTGCAGTAAACAGCAGTTATTTTATCATCCAGTTCTCCGTGAAGAAGGACTGACTGCAGATGTCCAAGCATAGATAAAGAAAAATCAGTCTGACCGATACAGTAAGAATGTTCATCCGGATACTGTGGTTTTCCGTGTCGTATCAGATAAAGATTACGCATTGAAAAATCCTCTGAAACACTTTTCAAATATTTTTTCTGAACAGGAACGTGTTTCTTCTGAAAAACGGGCATATCGTTTCAGAAATTCTTCGCCGTATGGTGTCAGTTCACTATGGCTTCCCCTTACACCGCCCTGGCTTCTGATGATCAGAGGTTCATGAAGCTGTGATTCCAGGGTACGGATAAGGTTCCAGCTGGTAGAATAGGAAATATGCATGCGCTCACAGGCATCGCGGACAGATCCTGTTTCATGGATCAGTGTAAGCAGCGAATAGAGTTTTTCATCAAAAAAAACTTTTTCCCGGGCTAGTTGAATATGGATTTCAGAACGGATCAGACTCTCGTTGTGGGCACGAAGAAGTTCAGCATAATCTTCCGGTGTATCTGCATCATGAATGATTCCAGGATCTTCTACATTTAAACAATACATGGGAGTTCCACAATGTTCTACAGCACCCTTCAGACCAGTGTTTCCATCATTGCTTAAAATGGACTCAATTAATGAGGAACGAATCAGGATCGGATGACCTGGAGTTCCGTTACAGACCGGAGTGACAAGAGGCTGTCCAAGAGAAAGCATTTGTGTAACGGTATGTGCTGTGAATAGCGGAACATCAACAGGTGTAAAGAGTACCGTATCCACTTTGTCTTTCAGATACTCAAGTCCGATTCGGACAGAATCAAACATATGAGTGTTTGCATAGTTCTCATTTCGAAGAAAGACTACATTATTGGAAGCCAGGTGGCATTCCAGAACATCTGCATGATATCCGGTTACCACTACTACTTTAGAGATTCCGGCCTGCCGGAAATTATTGATCACGCGCTGTGCGATGGAAATGGAGCCAAGCTGAAGCATGGGCTTGAAGTCTCCCATTCGTGACGATTTCCCTGCAGCTACGATGAGAGCACCTGTCTGCATCATAGATACCTCCTAAAAATAACATTGTACAAATTTGACATTATTATAGCATGAAAAGTGAGGATAAATAGTAAAATTTTTAAATAAAGTAATAAAAACAATATAAAAAAGGACGAAAATAGCCAACTAATAATTATTTACAATTTGTAAAACTGTACAAAATTATGATAACATGAAATTATACAAAATAATGTAAACAGGAGAACTTTTTTATGGATAAGATTTTTGAGATTACCGCAAAAGAAGTTACCGTACAGGTAAAAGATGAGCGTACGGGAGTTGTATATAGCCGGACGCTTCCCATGGATTATTACGAAAATGCAAATGTTTTAAAGCTCAGCGGTGAGAATCTGGATGGGAGCAGTTCTTCCATTGTTTTCTATTCCGCCAGAGGAATAGAGAGACTGAAAGATCTGACAGGCAGGGGAGCTGACCATGATCCATGCGGAACACATAAGCCGGAAGATCAGTAACATAGGAACGTGTATTTTTTAAAGGAGGAATGCAACATGATCAAAAAGACATTGAAGATCAATGGTGTTGAGAGAATCCTTATTCTTGATAAGGATGAAACACTGGCACAGGTTCTCCGTAAGCATCTTCTTCTTACAGGATGTAAGATTGGTTGTGGAGAAGGTCATTGTGGAGCCTGTAATGTTATTATGAACGGAAAAGTTACAAGATCCTGTATCTATAAGATGAGCCGTGTTCCCGATCATGCAGAGATTACAACCATTGAGGGTGTGGGAACAATTTCTGATATGCATCCGATACAGGTTGCATGGATGGCATATGGATGCGCACAGTGCGGTTTCTGTTCACCGGGATTTATTATTTCAGCAAAGGTTCTTCTTGACAATAATCCGAGTCCGACTCGAGAGGAGGTAAGGAATGGTTTAATAAACAGCGTAACCTTTGCCGCTGTACCGGCTATAAGCCGCTGATCGATGCAACTATGGCAGCAGCAAAAGTTATGCGCGGCGAGATGACAAAGGAGGATCTTGTTTTTAAACAGACCGGTGATTCTATTGTTGGTACAAATTATATTCGTCCATCAGCAGCACAGAAGGTAACAGGTACCTGGGATTTTGGTGCAGATGATGCATTAAAGATGCCATCAGGGAACACTTCGCCTTGCTCTTACACAGGCAAAGGTTTCTCATGCAAATATTCTCAATATTGACACAGCAGAAGCAGAGAGTATGCCTGGTGTTGTTCGTGTTATCACAGCAAAGGATATTAAGGCAGCAGGCGGAACCAATAAGATCAATGGTCTTGTAATGCTTCCAAAACACAACAAGACAGATGGTTTCGAACGTCCTGTACTTTGCGATGAAAAAATTTTCCAGTTTGGTGATGCGATTGCCATCGTAGCTGCTGATACAGAAGAACATGCGCGTGCAGCGGCAGAAGCAGTTAAAGTTGAGATTGAAGAACTTCCGGCATATATGAATGCAATGGATGCGATCGCACCGGATGCAGCTGAAATTCATCCCGGTGTTCCGAATGCATTCTTTGAGACAAACTGTATCAAGGGTCCTGATTTTGACTGGGACAGCATTCCGGATTCACAGCAGGTAGAGATCGAATCTTACTGTTCACGTCAGCCACATCTCCATCTTGAGCCGGACTGCGGTTATGGTTACATTGACGAAGATGGTATGATAACTGTTCATTCCAAATCCATTGGTATCCATCTGCATATGCCTATGATCGCTGATGGTATCGGTGTGCCGATGGAGAATTTACGAATTGTTCAAAACCATGCGGGAGGAACCTTTGGTTACAAGTTCTCTCCTACAAATGAAGCCCTGATCGGCGCTGCTGTAAAAATCCTTGAGCGTCCTGTGTCTCTGGTATTCAATCAGTTCCAGAATATTACTTATACAGGAAAGAGATCCCCTGCATTTATGAATATCAAGCTTGCAGCAGATGAAAATGGTAAGCTTCTTGCTCTCTGGGGCAATAATTATGTAGATCACGGTCCATATTCAGAATTTGGTGATCTGCTTACCATGAGACTTTCTCAGTTTACAGGCGCAGGTTATGGAATCAATTCTATCCGTAATAAATCAACAACCGTATTTACAAACCATGCATGGGGTTCAGCATTCCGTGCTTACGGTTCACCACAGTCTTATATGGGATCTGAGATTGCGATAGATGTTCTGGCAGCTAAGATGGGAATCGATCCGTTCGATATCCGTGAAATGAACTGCTACAAAGAATCAGAGGGCAGTACGATCCCGACAGGTTATCCGCCGGAAGTATACTGTGAGGAAGAACTGTTCAAGACAGCTCGTCCACTGTATGAAGCAGCTAAGAAACGTGTGGCTGAGAAGAATGCAGTTTCTGATGGCAAGATCAAATATGGTATCGGTGTATCTCTCGGAGTATATGGCTGCGGTCTTGATGGTGTTGATACATCCAATGCATTTGCAGAATTAATCCGGATGGAACCGTTACGATGTATGCTGCATGGGAAGATCATGGACAGGGTGGCCGACATGGGTGTTCTTGTATCATCTCATGAAACACTGCGTCAGGCAGGAATCAGACCGGAACAGATCAAACTGGTTATGAATGATACCAAGACATGTCCTAATGCAGGTCCTGCAGGTGGATCACGCTCACAGGTTATGTCAGGTAATGCATGTCGTCTGGCAGCAGAAAACCTTGTGGCAGCCATGAAGAAAGAAGACGGAACCTTCCGTACTTATGATGAGATGGTGGCTGAGGGTCTTGAAACAAAATATGAAGGTAACTGGGTGACAACCTTCTGTGCAGATCATCCGATCGATCAGGATACAGCACAGGGTGATCCGTTTGCAACCTACATGTACACGATCTTCCTTCCGGAAGTTGCTGTTAATACAGAAACAGGTAAAGTTAAAGTTGAAAAATTCACCTGTGTGGCTGATGTAGGTACCATCATGAACAGACTTCTTGTAGAAGGCAACTTCTACGGCGGCCTTGTACAGGGTATTGGTCTTGCTCTTACAGAAGATTTCGAGGATCTGAACCATGACACCACTTTGAAGAACTGTGGCATCCCGTACCCGAATGATGCGCCGGATGATATTGAACTTCATTTCAATGAAACATATCGCCCAAGCGGCCCTTATGGTGCTGCCGGCTGTGGTGAGGCTCCGCTGGATGCTCCTCATCCTGCAATCCTGAATGCAATCTACAATGCGACAGGTGCACGTATTACACGTGTCCCTGCCCGTCCGGAAAGGGTTCTTGCAGCATTAAAGGAACTTGAGAAATAAGTCTTAATTCATAATGTGGTTGGAGTAAAAGCTGCCAACTGTGATATAATCAGGGGAGACGGTATACTGTCTCCCCTTTTGCAGACGAAAGGAGGGTCAGGCTATGACATATATACAGGAAAGAGGTTCTACTCATGTGTATCATGTAAATCGAATGTCAAAAGAAGAAATGGATCATATGATCAGTCTCTGCGTCCATGATCAGCCGGCCTACTGTGTTGCAGCCTGTCCTTTCAAAGTAGATACAAAAGAGATGCTGTATTATGCTGCAAAAGGAAATTTTAAGAAGGCGTTGGCAATCTATGAGAAAATTACTCCATTTCCAATGATCCTCTGTATGGATGTACAGCACCCTGCGAAATAAATGTAAGCTCTGCGAACTGGGCGACGGTGTCTCCATACGAGAAGTAGAACGTGCGATTGTACGATATGGAGAACCTGGAAGACGAAGCAGTGTTTTTCGCATAAGAAAAAAAAAAAAGGCCTGCAATTTTCGGGTCAGGATTATTTCCACTGTTTCTGGCAGGGGAACTGGAGCGGAAAATGTATCCTACGACAATTTATTGTAGGAAGAAGATTATGAAAGCCTATATTGCAGCGGCAGCCGGACATCTTTTGGAATCAGACCGCAGCAATGAAGCGAAACGTCTGAAATCTATGGATCTTTCTTTTGAATTTGGATGCAGTTTGAATCTTTCGTTTATCAGAGAAAAAATGGAACTGGCAGATGTGGTATGCGCATCAGAAGAAGTGGCAAAAATGTTAGCTCCGGAAGAAGCAGCAGATGTCGAGATTATGTTAAGAGAACAGGCAAAGATTGTCAGCGGACCTGCGGAATCTGTGATGGATGCGGCTTTTGCCGCAAAGAGAGCTGCTTTGACTGTAGACCTCCTTGTACAGAATCTTTCGCCCCACAGCAACAGAGGCAGTGAAGGAGCAGTTACTACCAGGCTTTATACGAACATGGAAGGAATCCATGGATCGAATAAGATTTTCTGTGGTCAGGATGGGTATTCAAAAGAAGAAGCTGTTGAGGAAGCAAAGCGATGCATTCAGTGTCACTGTGACGAGTGTATGAAAGGCTGTGTGTATTTAAGGGAATATAAAAACATCCGGGTCTTCTTGCACGTGAGATCTATAATAATACGCAGATTATTATGGGAGATCACCAGATGAACAAACCGATGAATGCCTGTGCGCTCTGCGGACAGTGTACTGTAACCTGTCCGAATGGATTTGATATGAGCCAGGTCTGCAAATCAGCAAGAGAAAATATGGTATCTACAGACAAGAATGCCTCTGGCGCCACATGAATTTGCACTGATGGACATGTTATTTTCAAATTCAGAGGCTTTTTTGAGCAGACTCCAGCCGGGATATGAAACCTGCAGATATGTATTTTTCCCAGGATGTCAGGCAGGAGCTATAGCGCCGGATGTTGTCACACAGGCATATGAGGATCTGTGCAGGAGGACAGGAGGGCGTTGCTCTGATGCTGGGATGCTGTGGTGCTATCAGTGAATGGGCAGGATCGCTATGAAATGACAGAAAAGGTAAATGAACAGCTGAAGCAGGAGCTTGCAAAGCTGGGAGATCCCATGATCATAGCAGGCTGTCCAAGCTGTATGAAACAGTTAAAAGAAAGTATTGGAGCACATGTTATAGGAATCTGGGAAATTTTGAAAAAATCGGACTTCCACAGCAGGCGAAAAGGACTGGAGATACCTGTTGCAATACATGATGCCTGCGGTGCCAGAGGATGCACAGACACAAGATATGATACGACAACTTTTTGTCGGATATGGGATGTACAGTTGAAAATACAGAATATTCCAGAGATCTGTCTCCCTGCTGCGGATACGGCGGACTGACTGCCTACGCTAATAAAGAGATGGCAGATAAAATGACAGAAAAGTGTCTGGAACGATCCGATTCCCCATATATAACGTACTGCATGGCATGCAGGGACCGATTTGCCAGGGAGGGCAGGGAATCCAGACATATCCTGGAACTTCTGTATGGGGCAAATGCCAGCCAACATGCCTGATATCAGTGAGAAACGCTAACAACAGGCTATTGAAACAAACACTTTAAAAAATATATGGAATGAGGAACTGATGATGGAGAAAAAAGATTATACCGTTGCATATACAGAAGATGCCATCAGTATGATGGATGAACGTATGATCCTGAAAAGCGATGTGGAGCGTGTATTATCAGATTACAGAGAAAATCAGGAAGCGGTCTTTGATGAAGAGACAAAAGAACTGGTAGCAAGAAGTCGACTTGGAAATGTAACATTCTGGGTGCGTTTTATAGAAACAGAAGAAGGGTATCTGGTACGCAGAGCATACAGTCATAGAATGAATATTATGAAAAGGGTGGGACAATAATGGCAGTTGAGAGAAACTATTATACGATTGATCCGGAAGGAAAGCTGACCTGCAACAAATGCAAGGTTCCACTGGTAAAAGGAAAAGCAAAATTCATGTATCTGGAAAACGGATTTCCGGTTGAGATGCCGGTCTGCCCAAAGTGTGGTTTTGTGTATGTTCCGGAGGAACTCGCACTTGGAAAAGGTTCTGGCAGTGGAACGTGCACTGGAGGATAAATAGATGAACAGACACCCGGGAGGGAAGCGCAGACGCTTCATCTTCTGAAGAACATAGAATGGAAAAAAGAAATGAAAGCACTGGATCTTGGAGCAGGAGAAGGAGAGACGGTACGAATCCTGAAAGCATTTGGGCTGGAAGCACATGGCGTGGATCTTTTCCCACGGGGCAGTGATGTGGAAATTGGCGATTTTCTGCACCTGCAGTATTCAGCAGACAGTATAGATCTTTGCATCAGCCAGTGTGCATTTTTTGTTAGCAGAGATCAGAAAAATGCACTATCTGAATGTTGGCGCGTACTGAAAAAGGGAGGTTTTCTTTTGCTTGTCAGATCTGGATACCGGCAATCTTCTGGAAATTGTGAAAGAAACAGGGTTTACGATTCTCTGTCAGGAGGATCAGACTGCTCTCTGGAGAGAATATTATCTGGAAGCAATCTGGAATGATTCATTCTGCTGCGAAGAGTATAAGCTTCTGCAGAAAGAATATAAAGGAAAGAAGCTGCGCTATACCATGTTGGTTGGCAGAAAGGAGTAGCACATGGATCTTTATGAAAGAATCATAGAACTTAGTAGTATGGGTTATCATTGCTCACAAATGGTTATGATTATGACACTGGAAGCCATAGGTGAGGAAAATCCACAGCTTGTAAAAGCTCTGGGTGGTCTTGGCGGTGGAATCGGTTATTGTGGAGATACATGCGGATGTCTGACAGGAGGTGCCTGTGCGATAGGATATTTTCTCGGAAATCTGGCTCCGGAGGAGAAAGAAGATATACAGATGAAACCGGCTGTGCAGGAATTATATCAGTGGTTCCATAAGAAGACCGAAGAAGAATTTGGTGCTTTTTATTGTAAGGATATCACTTATTTGGATTGGGGAGTGATTATGGAGCAATGTCCTGCGCTGATTGCAGATACTTATACGAAAGTGATAGAAATACTGACAGAGCGGGAGGTACTGGAGCTTTGATCACCATCGGCAAAACAAAAGTGTCTGTCCGAATGTATGAAGGTAGTTCCTGCCATAAAAGTGTATTGGTGAAGACGGATCTATCTGGTAAAGGAATGTGATATCCACGGAAAGTTTCAGACCCTGATCTGGGAAGGAAATGCAGCAGAGTATCTTTCCTGGGGAAGAGAAAACCTCTCTGCGGAGACGCCGGTAAATCCGAAGGTTAAAGAGAAATCCTGCCCGGATAATTGCGGACTCTGTGAGGAGCACGAACGAAAAGGCTGTTGTATGATACCTGGAAGTTACAAAGCGCTGTAATATGCACTGCCCGGTATGCTTTGCTTCGGCAGGAGAATGTCTGGAAAACGGTGATCTTTCAATTGATGAAATAGAAAAGCAATATGATTTTCTGATGGATCATGGGGGACCATTCAATATACAGCTCTCAGGAGGAGAACCAACCATGCGGGAGGATCTTCCGGAGATCATACGTATGGGTAGAGAAAAAGGGTTTACATTTTTTCAGCTGAATACTAATGGAATCCGTCTTGCGCGAGGAAGAGGATACGCCAGAAAACTGAAAAAAGCAGGACTGAATACGGTATTTCTTCAGTTTGACGGTGTCACAGATGACGTGTATCGGACATTGCGTGGACGCTATATGATGGAAGTGAAAGAGAAAGCTGTGCGGAACTGTTCCGAGGCGGAGCTGGGAATTGCCCTGGTACCTGTCATTGCCCCCGGAGTGAATGATATGCAGGCAGGGGATATTCTGAAGTTTGCTCTGGATCATATGCCCTTCGTTCGAGGGGTACATTTTCAGCCTATCAGTTATTTTGGCAGGTGTTCCCAGAAGCGTCCACAAAATCCCATCACCATACCAAAGATGCTGAGACTTATTGAGGAACAGACAGAGGGTCTGATGAAAAGCGAGGATTTTGCAGGCGGCGGCGTAGAGAATCCCTACTGCTCCTTTCATGCGAGTTATCTGAGAAAAGGTGAGAGAAAATTGAAACTTCTGGAAAAGAAATCAGGAAGAGGATGTTGTTGTACTACCAGCGATGATTCCAGACAGTATGTGGAAAATCAGTGGAGCTATAGCACAAAAAAAATTTAGTGATGATGAAATGACACAGACAGACGCACTGGATGAATTCCTGAACCGGGTTCATAATGAAACTTTTGCAGTATCAGGGATGATTTTTCAGGATGCATGGAATCTGGATCTTGAACGTCTGAAAAGATGTTATATCTGCGAGGTGGATTCTGATTATGGAATGGTACCATTCTGTGCATATAATCTGACGAATTTGAAAGGAATATATTTATACAGAAAGTGAAACGATCCAATATAGATGCAATGATCTGTAGGCAGGAAGGCATTACAGAGATTACAAGGGAAACAATAAACAAAATACAGCTGGATAAACTGAATGCTGTTCTGAAAAGAGAAAAAGAAAGGCAGGGATTTTTATAGAGATTTGCCGGAAAGACTGGAAAGCATTGATGATCTGAGAAGCCTTCCCTTTACAACGGAATCCGACCTTGCTCAGAAAGGGGGCAGGATGTTACTGTGCTCTCAGGGAGAAATACAGAGGATCATTTCAGAACAGACAAGCGGAACTACCGGTGCCGGTAAACGTGTATTCTATACAGAGGGAGACTGTGAACACACCATAGAACTTTTTATGGCAGGTCTGGGTGAATTTATTTATCCTGGAAGTATAACGATGGTGGCTATGCCATTTTCCGGTCCTTTTGGTTTAGGAGAACTGATCGCGGAGGCCATCAGGCGTCTGGGAGCAAAACCTCTTTCAACCGGGACAGGAAGAACTTATGGCGAACTGAACAGGATTCTGGAAGAGGAGCAGCCGGATACGTATGTGGGAATGCCGACGGCATTGCTGTCCATGCTTCGAATGTGCGGAAAAGGCAGTATAAAAAGAGCACTGGTATCCGGAGATGCCTGTCCGTCCGTAATGAAACAGAGAGATGGGGCTTTGGGGTGCGATTTGCTGTCAGGCTCATGAGGGCATGCTCACTGGCAGTGCAACATAGCTGTGACGCATTATTACATTGTCTTGTGAATTATTTGTTATCCATAAAATCAGATTGGGCACAACAGCCTCTGGCCTGTTCGAGGCAGTGATGGAACACAGATCGTCGACCAGGCCATCATGGGCCTACCAGCAGTTCCGACCATGGCTGCATGTCTCTGAAACAAGATCACTCCTGCTGCTTCAGTGATGGCAGCCATGTTCTTTACAGCGATAGTAGTCAGATCTTCATAGTGGTACTAGAATGTTCAACTGCGCCGAGCCATCTGGAAGTTGCATCATTTCCATTTCTCAGATAGTGAGATGCAAAGTGACAGAACAGATCATCCACACTGGCAGTGAGATGCTGCTGGCTTCTCCACAGAACTGGCCTGCTTTCAGGAGAGAATACCATCGAGAAGCCGTATTTCAGATATCTGCAGAAGAGAACTCTGTTCTCTGTGTATCTGCGGATAAAGGTCAATTCCGGCAAAGAGAACAGAGCGTCTGCTGATGAAAGAATGTCAACAAATTGCGGATGATCATCAGTTTGTCAGAGACTTTCAGTTTGCACATACTGCAGACCGTATTCAAAGGTCGCGGGAACAAGGTTTGTCTATACTTGTTCGATTACGGCGTGCCATCGCGCCAGCTTTTCCCTGCCGAGATTCGGCAAAGTGGCTGCATTGATTAGCAGCGCATACCGTTCGGCAGAGCAGTTGTCGGCGCTCGCTTTTGCCACAGCCGGTGCGCTGGTCAGAAGTCGGGTGAAGGTTATTGCGCATTTTGATAGACGACGTAACCAGGCTGAAAGAAAACAGATTGTGCTTGGGGTAGGTGATGGTGGATCGACAAACTGCGACATTAACATGGAGTTTACCCACTGCCATCGCAGCTTCTCTTTGATTCTCATCCAAATCTTCCCGCACGTAGTGCATTAAACTCCATGCATGTACCACAGGCGCTCCTGGATACATCTCCGCCAGTCCCGCCATACAGCCATCACAGCTTGCAGAAATATTTCCAAAGGATTCTTCCACAATCTGTTTTCTTCTTCTGGTTGTATCCTTTATCAAAATACTTTAATCTCCATAACCTTCACCCCGACTTTCTTGGTATTCTTTTTGATATTTCTTCCTTATATCTTTTATTTGATAAATGATCTGAAAGCATTTTTGTGAAGCTTAAGAAACAGGCATAAAAAACGGTCTGATTACATTCTCTCAAAAATATGTCCTGGTTTAAAGTGTTAAAGTACTGGAATTTTTAGATAACACCATGTTATACTTTGTAAAGGAAAAATGTGCAGGCAGTCCGACCAGGTACAAGTGTTCCTGAATTCGGCATTATCAATGGCCTGCATGTACTTATATGGAGGAAACAGATCATGTCTATGAAAATCAATCACGAGCTCCCTTTACCGGAGGTTCTGAAATCTCAGTACCCTCAGCCAGGAACTCAAAGAAGTAAAAAAACAGCGCGATGAAGAAATACGCCGTATCTTCACCGGTGAATCAGATAAATTTATCGTCCTTGTAGGACCTGTTCCGCTGATAACGAAGACAGTCTCGCGAATATGTACGCAAACTGAAAACAGTGGCAGATAAAGTCTCCTGACAAACTGATGATCATCCCAGCGAGTCTATACAAATAAGCCCCGTACCACAGGTGACGTGTTACAAAGGAATGCTTCACCAGCCAGACCCTGATAAGGCTCCTGACCTTCTTGCCGGAATTATTGCTATCCGCAAGATGCACATGAGAGTTATGCAGAGACAGGATTCCCTCTTCTGCAGATGAAATGCTCTATCCGGAAAATCGCAGCTACCTGGATGATGTTCTTTCTTATGAAGCTGTAGGTGCACGTTCTGTGGAGAACCAGCAGCATCGTCTCACTGCCAGTGGCATGGATATCCCGGTTGGTATGAAGAATCCTACCAGCGGTGACCTCTGTTATGCTGAATTCTGTCACTGCTGCACAGCATCCACACCACTTCATCTACAGAGGAAATGATGTGGAAACTTCAGGAAATGATCTGGCACACACAATTCTCAGAGGTGGTGTAAACCAGTACGGACAGACTATTCCTAATTACCACTATGAAGATCTGATACATCTGTCTGCTTTGTATGCCAAAAAGGACCTTAAGAACCCTGCCATCATCATAGATGCCAACCAAAACCCAACAAGCAATACAAGGAACAGATCCGTATTGTTTCAGAAGTACTTCACAGCCGTAACTATAATCCGGAACTTAAAAAGCTGGTAAAAGGTGTTATGATCGAAAGTTACCTTCTGGAAGGCCGCCAGGATATCAGCGACCATATGACTCCTGGCTGTTCCATCACAGATCCTTGCCTCGGATGGGAAGATACAGAACGGCTTCTCTATGATATTGCTGAGAAATGCTGATTTTTATGGATAATACAAATAATTCCTGCTGTTGTGGAGAGACAGAACATTTTTCAGGCTGCCTGATCTGTGGAGCACCGGTCACATACAGCGTCGAAAGTTCTGTGAAAACCTGCAGCATTCTGCCACAAAGAGCAGCTGACAAATACTGTCTGTGAAAATGCCATTTTGTCTTTGTGATGCCTGTCACAGCTATGGTACTTATATACCGGTGATCATAGCCTCAGAAGCAGCACAGAGAAGGATCCCCTGCTGCTTCTGGAAGAGATCATGGACCTTCCTTCTGTCCACATGCATGGACCTGAAACATCATGCCATTGTTCCAGTGTTCTTCTGACTGCACTGCAATAATGGAGAACATATGGATTACGATGCTGCACTATCTGAAATCTGTAAAGAGCGAGGTAGGTTCCTCGGTGGTACCTGCGGTTACTGGGAGTGTGTGGTGCAGCAGCAGGTGCCGAATCTTTTATGTCCGTTATGACCGGATCCGGCCCTTCACAAAGATGCATGGCCGTTTCCTCAAAAACTTGTCTCTATTATTTTATCCAGACTGGCAGATGTTGGTGGACCTCGCTGCTGCAAACGTACCAGCAGAATTGCCATTGAAGAAGCGATCAGGTTTTACAGGCAGTTCAGCTCTGTAAAGATTCCGCTGTGTTCTGTACTATGTAAATATTTTGGAAGATAATAAAGAATGTATCAGAGGACTGTCCGTATTATCCTGTGAACAAATAACTATTCATAAAATAAAAAACAGAACGAAATCCGACTGATAGTCAATGGGTTTCGTTCTGTTTTCTAATAGTTTCTCTATAAAATAATACGTTTCGCAGGATACAATGCCCTATCGCTCCATTCTGCTTTTCTGCAGTCCAAAGAAATAATATTCTTCTGCAGACATTTCTGATCAGTTCTTCTCCGTTATCTGATATAAAAAGTGCTGTGATTTCTTTTCCAACACTCCTTACACAGTAATCTACCAGTTTCGGAAACTGAAACAGTAATTCATCCATTTCTCTCATACTTTTGGACTGGTCGATGCGCCTTACAAAATCCAGACGCCTTACCTCACTCGCAGTTGTCTGTCTTCAAGGTCG
>VOFB01004633.1_pt1 | contig 18198 bp, 21 predicted proteins | sample 5384141 | NCBI WGS metagenome assembly VOFB01 (sample SAMN12384721, study PRJNA508395) | human gut metagenome | isolation source: healthy gut A | host: Homo sapiens | reverse complement strand
ATAGCCGGAGATCGCCAGGGCGGCGTCGTAGAGGCGGAAACCACCATCATCAAAATCTGGGGCGATGGTGTCATAGAACCGCCGGAGCTGCTCCGTGCTGTCCAGGGCCGGGCAAAAGGACGCAAGGGCTTTCTTCAGTGTTTCCACTTTCTGGCGCTCCTGATTGGCGGCATATTCCTTACCGCAGCTCTCCTGGTAGTATTCATCGACCAGAGGTTCCAGTTCGTTGATCTTGCTCTGGAGCTGCGCGCATTCCATCCGGCTGAGATCCAATTCGGTGTTGGATTCCTCCAATGCCTGCCGCAGAGCGGGGTAGTTCCGGAATCGCGGCGATCAGGTCCTTGATCTTCACGTCACGCCGCCTTTCTGAGCCGGGCGATCAGGCGGTCCAGCACAGTGATGCGGGCTCTCACCTTGCCGGCGGAAGCGTTCAGGCCATGCGCCTGATTTTGAATGCGGCGACGGATGGCCGCGAGCTGCTGGCGATCCCGGCAGCACTCCAGCACAACATACCGCCCCTTCCCGTTGGACAGAACCTCGCGCTCACCGGAGGCGTCCCGGAGGCTGGCCATGAGGCGCTGGCCCAGCTGCCTGCGGTAGCGGTCCTGCAGGACGTCAATGTCGCAGGAGACATGGTGCTTTTTCAAAATGGCCGCGATCTCGTCGCCGCTGATCTCCATGTTGGCGAACAGCACCTCCAGGATCTCGGCCTTGGCTTTGGGCGGCAGTGCGGGGCGGCCGTGGGATCTCCTGGTCATCGCGTCTGCTCCTTCCTGCGCTGTGCGCGCTGCAGCACGTCGGCCCTGTCCAGGGAGGGTGCCTCGCTTGGGAAAACATAGAGCATGCAGTGCTGCTCTGCAAGCTCCGCGGGAAAGCCCTGGGGGACATTCTCCAGAGAGTCCGAAACCGCGACCGTCCGGCACTTCCAGTCGCGGGGGGACTGGTAGGCGAACAGGTGATCTCCCTCCCGCCGGATGCTGTAGGCGGCTTTCCCTTCATGCTGCCGGACATATTCCCCCACAGCCGCTTTCTCCAGCACGAAGCGAGGCTGGATCCCCTGGGCCAGCTCCGGCGCGATGGCGTTGATGTATTTCACCATGTCACGGACATTGCCGCATTCAAATTCCGGTGCGTCGTAGCCATACCGCTCTGTAATGAGCGCCCACTTCATACGCTCATGGGGGCTGTCCAAAGAAACGACAAAGTATTTCCCGTCGCGCTCCCCGGTGAGAGGCTCAAACCGGACGTCGTCATAGAGCGGCCCATCCAGCGGGCAGTTGTTCTTGAACCACACATAGTAGTTGTCCAGAATGAAGGGATCCGTGATTCCAAGCACCACGCCGGAGATCTTCTTCAGGCGTCCGGCCAGGGCGTCGTCCCGGCAGAACCAGTCATACCAGCCGGCCTCGCACTGCACAGCACGGTCCCGGCTGCTGAAATCCCCGGCACGGAACCGCTCCTGCCATGTTCGCACACTCATCTCATTCATAGCGTCCCCCTTTCCGGCAGGAGGCGTTCCATGAAACCGGCAATGGAGGTAAACACCCCAGCCAACTCACGGGACTCCTTGATGGTATCCTCCATTTCCTCCTTAGTCATGCGGGTGCATTTGACCCAGATCCGCACATTTTCCTCTGTGGGCGTCAGCAGAACGGCCTTTTCATAAGCCTTGCAGAACACGCCGGCGATCTTGCTCTGGCGGTCGATCTCCGCATCTTTCTCCCGGATCTCCTTTTTCGCTTTTTCCAGCTCCACCAGTTCCAACGCCGCCTGCCCCTGCTCGTCCTTCGGCAGATCCTGTATCTGCCGGGTGATCTGATACCCCTGGTTGACGGACAGTTCTCTTTTATCCAGGGCCTCCTTCACGGCGGCGGGGGCGTGTTCGTCGATCTGCATCACCTTGCCCATCGTGCGCTCCCCGAGGCCAACGGATGCAGCCAATTCTTTGCGGGTGTCCACAGGTGCGGAACCTTCCGGCAATGTTGCCGAAACCTTCACTCGGGTCTGTACGCCTGGCACCCTGGTTGGCCTTTTGCCCTGGCCTCGATCTCCGGCCGCAGTTTCAGGGCGATCTTGCCCAACTCCCATTTGTCCAGGTTGCGGCGGCCCTTCTGGGTATCCAGTGCCCACTGCTTGGCCTCCAGCAGATCGTCAAAGGCAAACACCGCCATCTTGTAGGGCAGGTCGTGCCGGGTGCAAATCTGCTGGCGGTTGTGGCCATCTACGACAACGAGATCCTCATTGACGATGATGGGCGCATAGCAGCCGTTTTGCAGGATGTCCTTCTCCAGCGCGGCAAGCTGCTCCCCGCTGAGAGGAGGGAGCAGCTCCGCCAGATCCGGTAGAATGGTGGGGGTGCGTTCCGCACTGGTGTATTCAATGCCTGTATTACGCATGGCGCTCAGGCCGCAGCCTCATCCATACCGTCCGCAGGCATGGACACGGCGCTTTCCTCCACGCGGCGGGGAGACAGGAACTCCACCTCCGTGGCTTTGATGAGGAAACCGGGCTGCCGCTCCGGCTCGTCCGCGAAGGTGATGGTTTCAAAGTCGCCGGAGGCGGCCAACTTGCAGCCCTTCCATGCAAACTCTGCGCAGCGTTCCGCCAGCGGGCCGCGGACCTTAATGGAGATGAAATCCGTCAGGCGGTTGCCCTCCTTGTCCCGGTAGCGGCGGTCCGAGGCAATCCGCAGGATGGCGTAGGGCTTGCCGGTGGCCTCATGGACCTTCAGTTCCACATCGTTTGTCAGGTTTCCGATTGCTACGATCTTCAGCATAGGTGCATTCTCCTTCTTTCATTTCATGTAGAGTGAATTGTGGGGATAAAAAGCGCCGCGGCCCACAGTGGGGCCGCGGCACGCAGATTGGATCACTTCTCCCAGGTTTCGGGATTGGTGAGGATGGCGGTGTGGGCGTTGGCGGCCTCCAGCACGTTGTAGTAGGCCCAATGGCGGGAGGACACGTCGGGGAACATCACCAGACGGCGGTGATTATCGGCAATATAGTCCTCGTCAGCCTCGCGGCCCAGCAGGCGGTTGACAATGGTGACGACTTCCGCCCGGTCAATGGGATCGTCGGCCCGGAAGGTGCCGTCGCCGTAGCCCTCTACCCAGCCGTGGATGGCGGCGTCCTTGATATACTCAGCAGCCCAGTAGCCGTCGCTCACATCGTAAAAGCCCTCGTACTGCTCCATGATTTCCTCGGCTCCATCGCCGTACACATCAAAGAACCGCGCCGCCATAGCGGTAAACTCGGCGCGGGTGATGGCCTTATCACCCCGGTAGGAGCGGTCATTGTAGCCCACGGCCACGCCGTAGCCAGTGAGATATTCCACATAGCCCGCATACCACATATCCGGGTCAATATCCTTGAACTTCACATTATTTCCGCTGGGGATGCGCTCATCCAACTTGTCAGAGAGCAGGCGGGCAAAGATGGCCGCGGCCTCGCTCCGGCTCATGCTGCGCTCCGGGCCGAAGGTGCCGTCTGTGTAGCCGACAATATAGGCCCCGTGATATTCGGTTTCGGTGACGGCGGGAACCGTGAGTTTCCCGTCCTCGTCTGTTTCGCCGGTTTCCCGCTGGCCGAGGTCGCCCTTGACGATGACGGTCACGTCCTCCTGCGGGTCGCGCTCATTGTCTGTGACCGTGACGGTGATGCGGTTATCCTCATCCATATCGGTGCCGTCCGGCAGGGTGACGGTAATATTGCCGCCCTTGCCGATGGACACTTCCGCGTCCTCGATGGGGCGTCCGGTTTCGTAGTCCTCTACAGTGACGGTCAGTGTCCAGCGGTCGCCGTCCTCGTCCTCCCAGCCAACGGTGGTATTGCCGTCCTCATTGGTCTTGCCGCTGGTGCCGGGAACAGTGACCTGCCCATTGCTGTCAGTGTTACCGGCACAGTAGTTATCGTGCTTGTCAGTCATAGTAACGAACATACCCTCCACGGCGCTCTTATCCTTGGTGAGCAGGACAGTCACGGTAGTCTGGTCGGCATAGTCCAGCAGGCGGGAATTGGGGAGACGGATGGACAGGGTATCGTCCGCATGGAGAGTGACAATAGCATTGGAAACGGGGTCCTTAGTGTCGGTATCTGTGACAATTACCAGATAGCCGCCCACAACGGCCTCACCTTTGCTGTCCGTGGTGGCCTGATTGTAGATCTTCTCAATGGTTTCTTCCTCTAACTTCTCACCGCAGACCTCGCACTCCCTGTGCTTGCTGCCCTCGCTGTCGGTGGTAGGCTCCTTGTCGATGATCCAGTCGCCGGGCTTGTGGCCTGCCGCCTCGGTATAGTCGCCCTTGTAGGCGTCACCGCAGCGGGTGCAGGTATAGGTGGTGTAGCCCATCTCGGTGCAGGTCGGCTCGGTCACTTCCTCGGCATAGTCATGGCCCAAAGCGTTCTCAATGACGGCGCCGCAGCGGGTGCAGAGTTGTGGATGGGTGCAGGTGGCCGGGTCGCCGGGGATATGACCTGCGGCCTCGTCGCCTTCCAGACGGGTGGCTCCGCAGCGGACGCAGGTGTACTCGGTCATACCCTCGCCGGTGCAGGTGGCTCCGGTGATCTCGGTGCCTTCATCCCAGCTATGGCCCAGGGGGGACGTGTAATCCGTGACGAAACTGGAACTGCCGCAGCCCTCGCAGATATGGAGGGTGCGCCCGCCGCCCTCACAGGTGGCTGGGGTCACTTGCTTACATAGTTGTGAGGCAGCGCCGGGGTGACGTCCTCGATGTGCTGCTCCCCACAAACGGTACACTCCCGCAGGGTGTAGCCAGGGCTGGTGCAGGTGGCCGGAATGACGGTAGTGGAAAATTAATGCTCGGTCTGAGGCAGGTCGGTTTCCTTCACATTGCCGCACCGCTCACAGATGTCAATGGTCTTACCGGGGACTTCACAGGTGGCGTCCCGGATCACCACACTCTGATAGGCGTGGCCCAGCGCGGCCTCATAGTCCCGCTTTTCAATCATGCCGCAGTCCACGCACAGATAGCGGTCATAGCCCAGGGTCAGGCAGGTGGGGTCTACGCTATCCAGCAGTGTCCAGTTGTGGTTCTCGCCGCAGCCCTTGTCGTCACAGCAGCAGCCGTCACAGTCCGGATCCTGGCAGCCGCAGTCAGGATTGCCGCAGCCGCAGGAGCAGGAGCCGTCCTCGGTGGTGGTTTCATCCCTGAGATGGACATACGCCACGCCGTCCTCCACCATGTCGGTGTCGTGGTAGGTGTAGGTGATCTCGTAGTAAACGGGATAGTCCCCCGCCTCGGTGTAATTGGGTGCGCTGGTCAGGGTGCAGGCGTCCGCACTGTGGCCGTAGCGGATAGCGGTGGTCACGCCGGCCTCAGATAAGTCCGACACGGTGACGGTGTGGGGCTGGCCGTCCACCACGCCGAAGTAGTCCGCAATGACGGCCTTGGCGGCGGTGTAGGAAGTTTCAGCATAGCCGCAGTCGGCGCAGGTATCCATCTCCACAAAGCGGTCATGGGCCAACTCGGGCCGGATGGCATTCTCCATTGTGTGACGCTCCAACGTGGAAATGGTTTCCTTGAAGGTGCCGTAGCAGAACCCGCAGTATTCGCCGCTGGTGGTGATGACGCGGTGATACTCGCTGTCCGCTTGCTCAATGGTCTGGGTTTCCGGCAGTTCCTCGAAAAAATTGTTCGCGCAATCGTAGAGCCAATAGACGTTCTTCAGGTAGCCGTAGTCCGTCTTGGCCATGTTGGTGTTGATGCTGCCGCAGGTTTCACACACGGCTTTGGTCCAGTGGTAGGCAGTGTAATAGGCATCCTCACCGGGTACGCCGTCCAGAATGGAACCCTTGCCGGAACCATCTACAAAGGTGCCGTCCGAGTATTTCACATTCCGGCTCATGGCCGTCTGGCCATCCCTGGTATATTCCGGGGTACGGAACACGATAAAGGAAGTCTGCTGCTTGCAGACCTTGCAGTTGAAGGTTTCGTGGGTCACGGTGGCGTTGGCGTCCAGTTCGTTGGTGCGGTTGTTGGCCTCCTGCCAGTTCTCAGCGGGGTCGTGGTAACTGTCCTGCTGGGCGGCAAAGGCGCTGGGCATCATGCCGACGCACAGAACCACGGCCAGCAGCAGGGCCGTCATGCGCTTCAGGCCATGCCTGGTTGTCTTGCTTTTCAAGCGTTCTTTCCTCCTTTTGTGTAGAAATTGCTGGTTCAGGTTTTTATTTTCGTTTACTTGGTCACCGCCCCCTTTCCCGGAACTGCTGCACAAAGGTCAGATAGGCGTTCCAGTCCTTCCGGGAGGGAGGAGACAGCGTCTGCACGGCATATCCCTCCGCCGCGTATTTCCGGCCCATGCGCTCCGCGGCCTCCTGGCCGGGGCGGTCGTGATCCAGGCACAGGACAACCTTCCGCACTGTGGGATGCTCCCGAAGAAACACCGACAGGGCGCGGTCATCCAGGCAGCACAGGGCAAGTGCATTGCTGTGGAACTCCCGGTGCAAAGTGCAGTAACTCATGAGGTCGATAGGTGCCTCGAACACATACACGCTCCTGCTGTCCGGGGCATACGGCAGTCGGAAACCGATGGATTTGTCGCTGCCGGCGGCGTCGCCTTTGAAACCGCTGCCGTCCCGGTCGTAGGTGCCCCGCAGGCTGGCGAAGGCAGCCTTGCCGTCCCTGTCATACCCTACGAACACGCAGTTGTGATGCTCGGAGTCCTCATACAGCAGTCCTGCGGAAATAAAACTCCGAATAATCTGGGGAGAAACCCCGCGCTTTTTCAGGTAGGCGTACACTCGGCGGGCATCGGTGTGCCTGGGCGGCAATGCAAACGGTTTCGGCGGTTCCGGCGCCTGCTCAGTTTGCCTGCTCCGCTCCGCGGGGGCGTCCCTGGCGCGGCCGTGGAATGCCAGCAGATCCTCCACCGCCTCCGGGAAACTTCTGCCGCAAAAATGCTGTAGGAAGGTGATGGCATCCCCGCCCACTCTCTCGGAGTAGCGATACCAGGTGCGGCGGTTCTTGATCCGCAGGCTGTCCATCTCCTTGGTGGAGTAGTAGCGGCCTATCCGCGTCACGGTGTAGCCGAGAGACGCCAGCAGGTCCGGCAGGTCCGTCCCACGGGCAATCTCCAACTCCTGTTCTGTGAAACGATTGGCTCTCTGTTCCGACGTTTTCTCACCTCCGGTTCTCTTGTGAAACAGACCGCCCGGAACGTCCCTGTCGGGCGCTCCGGGCGGTTCTGGTATCCTGATTTACTTGGTTGTTCTCTTCCTGGGTGGCCGCTCCACATACTCGGAGATGTCGCAGTCGCAGCTGATGAGCTGCCCTCCGCACACCGGGCACCGCTCCGCATCACACCCCACATGGTGGTAATGCCCAGGCCTGGCGCCGCAATCGTGGCAGCGGGCATCGCCATGCGCCATGCCATCCTCGCCGTACTTAATGCGGCGGTAGTACCGGTTGCCGCATTTCACATGGGTCCAGGTGCAGCCGTCCGCTTTCAGCATCCGCTGGCCGCAAGCCCTGCAGGGCGCTCCGCCGGCCGCAATCATGGCCTCCAGTTCATTCTGCCACATTCTTGGCTCCTCCTTCCGTTTCTTCAGCCTCCCAGGACGGGGCGCTGTCTGCCGGCTCATCTATGGGATCCAGCGTGTCAGTTGGTGCGCCGGGATCGGCATCCGCTGTTTCCTGCTCCCACCGCTCCAGAGCGTCCTCGATCAGCCCAATCACGAACTCCTTCTGGGTCACTTTCCGGCCCTGGCGCTCATTCTCGTGGGCCAGATAGTCCTTGATCCGCTGGAACAGGTCCTCACTGATTTGAAATGCCATTGTCCTTGTCTGTGCCATGTCTTTTTTTCCTCCATTTTCATAGTAGTTGGTAAGTAGTCCCGTGATGTACTCGCTGAGGGATTGGTTTGCCGCGACGCGCTCCGCCGTCACCCTGGCATGCAGGGATTCCGGGATCTGGCAGGAGAGACCCTTTGTCTGCTCCATGTCTGACTGCCTCCTTTTCTTGATTTGCAACGCAAGTATAGCCGGAAAGCATCACGAAAGCCATTACCAACACCACCAAGGAATGGCGAACAGACGCAGCAAAGGCAATAATTTCATCCTGCGTTGGGGAGCCGGAAATAGCCGGCGCCCTTGGGGCACGGTAGAAATGTTCCACGGCCCGCAGGCTGCCCGTCACCGGCATCCCCGGCAGGGCCTCTGCCATGCTCTGGAAATATCTCCGGCCGCGGGCGGCGCGGGGATCCAGCATGGCGACGGCACAGGTGTCCGTTTCCGTGCGGATGGCCCGGCCAAAGCCCTGCCGCAGTTTGATCTGCATTTCCGGGACAACGACGGAGCGCAGGAACTCCCGCAGGTTCGGGTAGTCCTCCCGCTCTTTTTCTTTTACAGCGTCCGGGTAGGCGAAGGGCAGGCATGGGATGATGAGCATGGACACGCCGTCGCCAGCGAAGTCCAGCCCCTCCCACGCCGCACCGGTGGCCAGCAGGATACTGCCGGGAGCGGCGCGAAATGCCGCCAGGGTGCGGGCCGGGCGTCTGCCCATCGTAAATACGGGGAAGGGCAGCGCCGCGGCCTGCAGCCGTTCCTTGACCGCCGACATGGCAAGATAGGAAGTGAACAGCACCAGGGCGTGGCCGTGGGATGCCGCCGCCAGCTGCCGGATCTGTGCGGCCAGCCGGTCGTAGTAGTCCGCCGCGTCCAGCGGGATCGGGTCCGGGGGAAGATAGAGGAGGCAGTTGTGCTGATAGTCAAAGGGTGGACGGACACACAGTTTCCGTCACGGGCCGTTCCCCTGTCAGGCCGGCGGCGGTGCGGAACCGGCTGAAATCCTTCCAACGGCAAGGGTGCCGGAGGTCAGGATGATGGGCTGGTCCTGCCGCCAGAGCGTGGCCTGGAGCTGCGCGGCCAGTTCCGACACCGTGCCGCACAGCATGGCCCCGCCGTGGTCGTCGTCTGCCGCGTAGAAGATCATCTCGGGATTCCCCAGATAAAAGAGGGACACAGTAGAGGCGACGGCGGACAGCAGGCGCCAGGTTTCCCTGGTCAGCAGGCCCTCCAACTGACGGCAGATCACCGTCAGGACCTGATGCGGCCGCTCCAGGAACATCTGGTAGGCGTCAAATCCGGCTCCTTCCTCCACCGGGAGCGAGAGTTTCTCCGCCAGCGGCTCCACGGCTTCGGAGAGCAGTTCTGCTGCGAGGACATACCGCTCCACATGCAGGCTGCGGATCAGCTCCGCGAAGTCCTGTGCATTGAGCGTCACGCCAAACATCTGCCGTGCGGTTTCCGGCAGCTTGTGGGCCTCGTCTATGATGATGGCCGCGCTGTCCGGCAGGAGGGGCTTTTTCTTTTGGCTGCGGTGGATGAGGTCCGCCAGCAGGAGGTTGTGGTTGCAGACCTGGACCGTGTACTGCCCGCTCTGGCAGGCGTCCAGGAAACAGCGGTACCGGCAGTCCTTCCTCCGGCAATTACACCGCTTGGGGACGCAGATCCGCTCCCGGTCATAACTGCTCATCCCGGACAGCTGGTCCAGATCCAGCACATGCCAGGCGGTGTGCAAGGCTTGGCGGGCGGCGGGATTCTTATGGCTGCCCTCCACCTGCCGGATTCGCCGCTCCAATCGGGCGTCACAGGCATAGTGGGCCTTGCCCTTGCGGATGACCACCTCGATGGGTGCGGAGATCAGCCCCTCTGACAGCAGCACGCCGGACAGCAGGGGCAGGTACTCCTTCTGGATGGCGTCTGCAGAGCGATGCTGGAGGTGGAGATCAGGATAGGGCGCTGCGGCCTGCCCTCTGCCGCCCGGCACTTGCCCAGCAGGATGCCGGCGGCCAGGTAGGCGAAGGTCTTGCCGATGCCGGTCCCCGCATCGCACAGGGCGACGCTGCCGTCCAGCATGGCGTCCAGGATGCTGTGACACAGCCGGATCTGTTCCGGCCGCTCCGCCATGCCCCTCTGAGGCAATAGGGTTTTAAAAATATAGTCGATTTCCTCATGGGCCTTTTCATGGGTATATTTCTTCATGGATACTTCCGTCCTTTTATCTTTTTCGTGTTCCCATCGTATTCGCACTCGCCCCCCCGATGGGTTCGGGAACAATGCGGGCAGGCCCCTGGCCGGGGCCTCACGGGCATATTTCCGGGATCTCTACTGCTTTCAATCCCGGAGCAGCGCCGCCTGTCTTACGCGCAGGCCGTGCTTGGTGTGTCATTATTCGAGCCGTTCCATCTCTTGTCCGGCCTGCCAGGGCCGACCACAGGCTGGATCGCTCGCCGGCCGCTGGGGCCGGGTCTTGGCGCGCGCTGTGGGGTGGGTACGGCTGCGTGTTACCCGCATTGCTGGTATGCACTTTTCAAGGAGCAGCGAAGGGGAGGTATTTCCCCCTTTCGCTGTCCTCCCGAAAAAAGGGGCTGGGTGAATACCCTCACGCCGCAAATTTTTCAAAATATTTTTTCATGTCCCGCAGGATCCGGTCCCTGCGCTTGATGACGGCCCGCTGGGTCACGCCGATTCGCCGGGCGTATTCTCTGGTGGAGAGGCGGTCGTAGAACAGCGCGGTGATGAGCTGCCTGTCCCGGTCCTCCAAGGCGATAAGCGCCGCCAGCAGAAGGCTGGTCAGTTCTTCCCGCTCCCGTTCCGACTCCCGTGCAAGGACGCAGTCCTCGGCGCTGGGCGCCGTTTCCGCGCCCACATAGTCCGGCAAAACGCCGTCCTCTGCCATCTGTTCCATGGAGAGGACCTTGCCAGTGGGCAGATCCTCGCTGAGATACCGCTCCCGCCGGTCCATCTGGGCATACGCCGCGAATACGTCCTCTGTGACCGCCACATCCCTACCATCCACGGTGATGATGTTGGCGATGACAGTTCCATTCTCGTCCCTGATTTTTCTGTAGTTGCGATTTTCCTGCCATTTTTCCATAGTCGTGATCTCCAATCTCAGATTTTTTAGGGGAAACTTCTGAGTTGGGGATCACGGGTACTTTGCTATGTAGGGCTGCCAGGCGTTCCGCATTTCGTGCCTTTCCGCTGTTCTGCCGCGGAAAAGCGCAAAAAAAGAGCCTTACAGCACAGCAGAACTGCTGCCTGTAAGGCTCCGAACACGGTGGATCCCGCTGCTGATGCGGGCGGTTGGTGCGCTTGACGAGGTCGATACTCTATATTTTATTTGCTTTTAGGAATGTCCTGCCTTTTCAAAGGAGATGCCAATCTGCAGCCCGCACTTTGGACATTTGGAGAACAGCTCCGCCTTGTCCGCATGCTCCGGGCCGTAGAGGTGCAGGCGCCCCGGATCCACGTCGGCTGCGGCATCAATGACGCGCCCTTTACCGCACACAGGGCAGCGCACCGCATGGGTTCTTTTCACTTGTTGCATGGCGTTCCTCCTTCTAAAGTGTTCTCAATTTTGAGAACACCACAGTAAAAAATTTTACAGCAGATGGTGGTTGGTGAGCCGGATCCGCATGGCCTGGCGGGATACCTGAAACACCTCCGACATGGCCTGAACAATGGCCTGATTATCCCGACCGGACCGCATTTGGTAGAAACACCGCTTGACCATTGGCATGGGCATGAGCAGGGCGGACCCAAGCATATTCGCCTGGATCTCCATACTGGTTTCCCTGACGGCAGGCTGCAGCGCCGCGCTCTCCCCGGTGCCTGTGTACAGCCCCTTGTGCAGGATCCAGTGGGACAGTTCGTGGGCCTCGGTAAATCGCAGGCGGCCGGTGCTGGTTTCTTCTTCACACAGCGAGGCATCTATGAGGATCGTGCCGGCTTTCACCGGGAACAGGGTATACTCGCCCAGTTCCATGTCGTACACGGCCTCCAGGCCGGTGTCAAAAACGGTTTTCCCCAGGATCCGGCCATTCCTGCGGAGGTACTGGAATTCCAGTGTCAGGCCGTGGCGCTCGATGAGATCCTCGATGGGGATGGCGCGGGGCTGCCCCCGGTAGAGGCGCTCATCGTAGGCATCCAGCACACGCCGGGCGATGCTCTCCATCGTCTGCTCGGTATAATACTTCCGCATGTGCCTGCCTCCTATTTCAGTTTCCCGGTTTCTGCCGCTGGGTGATGCGGTCTATAAACTCCTGCCATTCCTCGTCTGTGGCGTCCACTTCCTTGGCCGTCCGCAGGGCGGCCCGGACGATATCCCGTTCCATGATGTACTCCGGTAGGTCCGCGGAGACCTGCAAGGTTTTAGATTTGGCGGCCAGATCCAGCAGCAGTTCCGTGTCTGCCTGGCATAGCCCCAGAATCTCAATGAGGCGGTCCATCTTCTCCTTGGTGGGAGCCGGCCTTCGGTCATTCTCCATGTTGCTCATATAGACCGGGGACACCTCCAGCTTCGCCGCCAAACCGCGCAGGGACAGTCCGCGGGCCATCCGCTTTTCCCGCACATAACTGCCGAATGTCTGCTCCATTGTGGCGTGCCTCCTATTCTGTGTTCTCTTTTTCGAGAACGGCTACGCTTAGTATACACGCCTCCATCTCATGCCGCAAGAGGCCAAACGCGAGGTGCTCCTTTTATGGAACACCTCGTGCCTTTTCTTAATATGGGTATTCACTTGCCCTGTTTTTCGGGAGGGGGATGAAGGGGATTTTTCTTTTCGGGCATGAGTAAGGCGGGACCGGGTTTGGCAACGCTGCCGGACCCAATATGCCGTTTCCTGGCCCCTCACATTCTGTAGAGGAGGGACGCAATGCCCAAAATTATTCCCATGCCCGGCCGGGTGGAAAAAGTTGTGGCCGAGCGCGACCAGCTGAGCCACGGACGGCTGATTCATGTGGTTTCCGTGTTCCCCGCGGACGGCGCCTGCTCGCCGGAGGACAAACTCAAAACGCTCATTGACATGGACCTCAAAAATTCCCGCACAGTTGCGGAAAGGGGTGGACAAACCGCCCCGTCAGAGGTAACATCACACAAACTCTGGACGGTTTGACTGGAGAGAAGGAGGCTTTTATGAGTCAGTCAAACCAAGGGAAAATCACCGCCCTGTACTGCCGTCTGAGCCAGGATGACGGTCTGGACAGGGGAGTCCAACAGCATCCAAAACCAAAAAAGAATATTAGAGCAGTACGCCATTGACCACCGCTTTCCCAACATCCAATTCTATGTAGACGACGGATACTCCGGGGCCAGTTTCAACCGGCCGGATTTCCAGCGCATGATGGCCGATATGGAGGACGGGAAAATCGGGATCATCATTACCAAGGACTTATCCCGTTTAGGCCGTAATCAACTGCACACCGGCCTCTACATCGAGGAGCGGTTCCCGCAGTTCGGCGTCCGCTACATCGCCATCAACGACAATGTGGACACGGAAAACGCCGAGAGCAACGACCTGATGCCCTTCAAGAACCTGTTCAACGAGTGGTTCGTGCGGGACACCAGCCGGAAGATCCGGGCGGTACAGCGGGCCAAGGCTCAGCGCGGGGAGCGCCTTGGAACACGGGCGCCCTACGGCTACAAAAAGGATGAGAATGCCAAGGGCAAGCTCGTTGTTGATGAGGAGGCCGCCGCTGTGGTGCGTCGCATTTTTGCCCTCTGCGCTGCCGGCCGCGGCCCGAGTCAGATTGCTAAACAGTTGAAGGCTGAAAAGGTGCTTTGTCCGGCGGTCTACACCTACCGTAAGTTCGGATCCGGCCATACCTGCCTCGATCTGTCCCAGCCCTATAACTGGTCCGACAGCACCATCGCCAACATCCTGGAGAATGAAACCTACTTGGGGAACACAGTCAACATGAAGTTCACCACGAAATCCTATAAGGACAAGCGGTATGTGCAGCATCCCAGGGAGGAGTGTCTGGTGTTTGAGGGGACCCATCCGGCGCTGATCACGCAGGAGGTTTGGGACATCGTCCAGCGGGTACGGCAAAACCGAAAACGCCCCACAAAGATGGAGGAACTCAACAAGTATTCTGGGCTCGTCATCTGTGCCGACTGCGGTTCCACAATGGTCCTGCATAGGGCGCGCACCATGAAACCAACGCAAAACAATTTCACCTGCCGAACCTATAAGAAAGCAGGGTCTGAGGTTTGCACGGCCCACTACATTCGGGAGTGTGTCCTCGACGAGATTGTGCTGGAGGACATCCGAAGGGTCACGGCGATGGCGCGGGATCATACCCAGGAATTCGCCGCCTATATCTGTGACCGGCAGTCCGCTGAACTGCGGCGGGAGATCCGCAGGCAGGAGTTGGAACTTTCAGGGATGAAAAAGCGCGAGGCGGAATTGGAGGTCATCTTCAAGCGACTGTATGAGGACAGCGTACTGGGCCGCATCACCACGGAGCAGTTTCAGTCCCTCTCCGCCAGTTATGTGGCGGAGCAGGAGCAGTTGAAAACTGCCATCCCGCAAAAGGGCGGGAGGTCGTCCAAACTGAAGGCCACGGTGTCCGGCGCAGACAACTTCATTGCCAGGGCCAAACGCTACACCGACATTCAGAATCTGACGCCGGAACTGCTGCGGCTGTTCATTGAGAAGATCGTGGTGCACGAGAAAGAGGTGAAGTGGTCTAAACACGCCAGCCAAACGGTGGAAATCCATTACACGGATATTGGCGTGTAAGTGCAACAGGAGTTAAGCTCGAGTTGCCATAATTCCTGAGCAGAATGAAAGTTAAGAACCTTGCGAGGCCTGGCGTTAATCAACGCCAGGTTTCGTTTTAGTGTGGCAGGAGCCACACGAGAAAGATTTCTTCCCTTGGGATAGAACTCTCTGAGCAGACCATTGAGATTTTCATTTGTACCCTTCTGCCAGGCACAATAGGGATCGGCAAAATAGACATCACAATGCAGCCGCTCTTCGATTTTGCGCCAGTTGGCAAACTCTGCTCCGCGGTCACAGGTGATCGTCTTGACTAATTGAGAAGGAAAAGAGGATAACATCGAAACAATGGCGTTTTCCATTGTTTCAGCCCTGCGGTCTGGAATCTTCATGGCGATATAAAAGCGTGTTTTTCGCTCTGCCAAGGTGGCAAAACAAGCCTTACTCTTTCCTTGACCGCTTACCACCGTATCGGCTTCCCAGTGCCCTGCTTCCTGGCGGCTGTATACCGATTTGTCCCTTTTTCGAATGGATTTCCCTTTGCTGTATTTACCGCGTGTTTCCTTGTTTCCATGGCTTTTTCCTTTACGCCGCAATACTTTCAGGTTCCCATTGACCAAGTATTTTTCATAGATCCAGCGGTAAATTGTCCTCCAACTGGGCATTTTTAATGCGCATGGTGTGCATGAAATTTGTTCTGGCGACCATGTGGCTTTTAATTTTTCATTTATGTACTCGATTACTTCCTGCGAATGAAACATTCCTCTGTGGCAATAGGAACGCCTCAGTAGATACTTTTTCTGTGCGGTGTGCGGATAGTAAGTTGGAATGTCGTACATATGAGTGCAATTTCGTCGGATTTCTCGCGATACTGTACTGACATTTCGCCCAATCAACCGGGCAATCTCCCGATAACTCCTGCCGTCCACATAATATTTCCGTATACAACTCCGCTCTTCTATGCTAAGATGATGATAGTTCATACAGTTCCCTCCCTGTGGTTTAGTTGTGTGGTTACTCTATTCTAGGGTCATGTTACAGAGCTGGCGTCGCCCCATTTTGGTTGGTGGTGGTAAACGGGCCTTGTCGTGCTTGAGGACGGTATGTTGTCCATCACGGTTCCATTCTTCTTTCCAGGGGATAGGAAGAAGTGATAATGGCCCGGCAAACATAAGTCGGCACACCGGCCCACGATAGGCAGGGGAGCCTTCGTCGGCCAGCGGATCATATCAAACTGAGCCAGATAGAGTTTGCATACAGAGAGAGTGTGTCAGGGGCCATAAGCACCTACGCCTGCTGGGGCCAGGGAATACACCCTTTGATTCTGCCTGACGAAGCATTTCTCGAAAACCGCTGAAAGGTGGATGAAAGGTCATCGGCCAGCTGTTGGCCGATGGCCAGTTCGCCGCCGCTATATTCACGGCGTTCCTTGCCGGCCTTCACAAAACCGGATTGATTTGATACCTCCATATGCTTAAAAACCCCGCGCAAGCGCAAAATTGTGAAAACAACCAAAGAGAATGGGAAGCCAGAGAAAAAAGAAGCAAAGAGAGCAAAATACTTACCGGCAGATATATGGACAGAAGTTTGCAAATGTGATAGATTGATAGGATAAGACTGGGGAATACCGGTCATTCTATATGCAATGGAGATACAATGGAAGCTTTCGTTTATGAACCCCAAGGTGTGTGTGCGCCAAACGGTATACCATCACGCAGGATAATGATAATGATACCATCCGTATTATCGAGACTGCAGGAGGTCGCCTGGAAATCTGCTGGGCATCACCCATCTGCCGAAAGGAATGAAGGTGGATGAGGTCACGAGCGCTTTGGACGGCGTTCCCTGCGGCCTGAAGACCACCTCTCGCCTGACCAGATCGCCTCGGGCGCTCAAGGCTTACAAGCATTGGTGAAAAGCTAAAGCCGCTTTTATCAAAATGACAAAGAAATGAGAAACAAATGTGTGAGCTTGACGGTAAAAGAACTATTGCATCATCCCCAGGGAGCATCTGGGAAACAGGTGCATCTCAAGGCTGGGTGCGCACGGTGCAGGATGAAGGCTGCGCCTTTGTGGAACTCAACGACTCTGTGGTAAAGACATTCAGTTGGTCTGCCCCGGCCAGCCGGTTTATGACATGGGCCGGGCTGACGGTGGGTACTGCGGTGGAGGCTCAGGGCACTGTCGCCGAGTCCCAGGGCAATCAGCCCATTGAAATCCAGGTGGAAAGCCACTGCAGGTGGAAGGGAGTGCCCCTCTCCAGATTATCCCTTGTGAAAAAGCGTCATTCGGTGGAATATCTCGCACCATCGCCCATCTGCGCCCTCGCACCAACTCATTCAACGCCGCTTCTGTGCGCAGCTGAAGCGGCCTTTTGCCATCCATGAATTTTTTCCCATCATGAGGCTTTGTCTATGCCCATACTCCCCCCATCATCACTGCCAGTGATGAGAAGGGGCCGGGGGACATGTTCCGGGTGACCACGTTGGATTCCTGGAGAACCTGCCCCGGGACAAAGAGGGAAAGTGGGACTATTCCCAGGACTTCTTCGGTTCGCGGCTCAACGGTGTCCGGCCAGCTGGTGCCGAGGTCTTTGCACTGGCCTTTAAGAACACCTACACCTTTGGTCCCACTCCTTCCGTTCGAAAAACTCCAACACCAGCCGTCATGCGGCGGAATTCTGATGAGATCGAGCCGGAAATTGCCTTTTGCTGATCTGAAGGACAAATATGACGCTGGCCAAGGATATGATGCAGCTTATCATCCGCCGGGTGCTGGAGAGATGCCCCAATGAGATGGAATTCTTCAACAAGTTTGTGGACAAGGGCCTGCTGGAGCGGCTGCAGGCGCTGGTGGATGTATCGAGTTTGCCCATGTGACCTACACCGGGATGCCATTGATATTCTGCTGCCCCACAAGGATGAGTTCCAGTTCCCTGTGTACTGGGGTCGTTGACTCAAAGTGAGCATGAGCGGTTCATCACCGAAAAAGGTTCAAAAGCCCACCTTTATGACCGATTATCCCAAGGATATTAAGTCTTTCATATGCGCCTCAACGATGACGGCAAGACAGTGGCCGCCATGGATATGCTGGTTCCATTGGCGAGCTGATTGGCGGCGTACCAGCGTGAAGAGCGCTTTGATGTGCTGAAAAGCGCATGGATGAGCTGGGAATGGAAGAGGCCTTACTGGTGGTATATGGATTCAGGAAGTGGCGGCATCAAGCACGCTGGTTGGCGGCTCGCTTTGAGCGGCTGATCATGTACTCACCGGCATCAGCGCAAATATCCGGATGTACTGCCCTTCCCGTACGGTGGGCGCCGACTTTAAGAGGCGAGGCGGGTTTGACCATCGGTATTGACATCGGCGGCAAAGCATCTTCACCAAAATCGTGGGCATGCGGGATGGGCAGATGATCTGCTCCATCCGGGTGCGGCGGACGACCTGCGACTTCGGCTTATGGAGCCTCGCAAATTCCTGGCGGACAATGGGCCGGAGCTGGGAGAGATCGCCGAGGTGCTGTGCAATCGGTGTGGGCCTCCTTCATTCAGGGGATATTTACGCATCCCCACCCGGAAGGTGACGAGTTCCTGCCATCATTCTGGGAGGACGGTTCCTCTCCGGCCGCGGTGACGCCATCAATAGCAATACGTAACCGAACCAAAGTACATACCGA
>VOFB01001747.1_pt1 | contig 18208 bp, 33 predicted proteins | sample 5384141 | NCBI WGS metagenome assembly VOFB01 (sample SAMN12384721, study PRJNA508395) | human gut metagenome | isolation source: healthy gut A | host: Homo sapiens | reverse complement strand
CATCCCCATTGTGCAGGAAAAGGTGGAGGGGGCCGGGAGAGGGGGGTCAACCTGCTTCTGGATCAAAGCAGCCGGCTGGTGTGCGCCTTCTGCCACCGCGGCTGCGGGGAGTATCCGGTTACGGGGGGGGACCGTCCACCTGCTGCGTCAGCTTTATGAGGAGACCATGATCCGTCAGGCCTACCAGCTGCTGGCCTCCTTTTGGCTTTGTGGGCATGGCCATGGTGGAGTTCAGGGGGACGGTGCTGGAGGTGAACCCACGGGTGGGGGAGCTTTCCCATGAGCACCTGCTGTGGCAGCCCCTTTACTGCCCTGTATGCCCGGGCGGCCCAGGGGAGACCCTCCCTACACGCCGGAGGACTACCAAGTGGGGGTGAAGATGCGCTACCTTTTCCATGATGGCGCGGCCACCCTGCCATCTCCCGGCAGGGGGGGACTGGCGGCGGGCCCTGGCTGGGGTGGTGATCTTTCCGCACCCCCGGAGGCCCTGTACCGCAAGGACGACAAAGGGGGCTATCGGGCCTACCTCCGCAACAGCCTGAAAGGCAGATGATATGAGACTGACACTGGATTTGCACTCCACTCCCAGGCCTCCCGGACGGACGGATGACGGTGGAGATTGCCGCCGCCCGGGCCAGAGGGCTGCACGGGTGGCGGTCTGTGATCACGACGTGGTCTACACAGGGCCCACGGAGGTGGACGCGTTCTGCTGATTCCGGGGGTGGAGTTCTCCACGGAGCATGGCCACCTTCTGGGCCTGTTTGTCCGCCAGCCCATGGTCTATACCACCTGGAGGAGACCACCCAGGCCGTCCCGCCGGGGGGGCTGATTTCATCCTCAGCACACGGAAGGAGGAGGGGGAAACTGGTGCCCTGTTCCCCTATCTGGATGGGATGGAGACCTGAATGGCAGGGCCAACTGGAAGAATCCCCAGGCCAACGCCCAGGCCATGGCCTTTGCCAAGGACTATGGCTGATCCCCATAGCGGGAAGCGATGCCCATCTGGCCCAGGAGATTGGCAACGGGGACCATCACAGTGAGGCTGCGGACAGACCCTCCCGCCATTCGACGGCGCTCCTGGACGGAAAGGGCTGGATTACCGGGGGAGGAAGGCCCCCCTCTGCGTTGCCCGAGCCAATATACCAAGTTGAAAAGACCCATGCCCCCTGCCTATGGAAGGTGGGTGGCGTTCGCCCTGAAATGCCTGGGAGGATCTCAGAAGAACGCGGAGGAAAGGAGAATAATGGCATGTCCTTAATCGTAAAAGTGGGAAAGGCGGGCAAGCGCGTTGTCAAGAAGTTCTGCCTGAGGAGAAGCACCATGTGAGATACACCCGGCGGATAGAACGGGTGAAAACCAGGAGCGGGTGGTGGCCATGACCTTCGACGATGGTCCCATGGACCTGCCCTCCAGCCCGATAAATTTGACGGAAAGGCCCTGACCGACATCCTCCTGGACACGCTGGGGAGTATGGAGCCCAGGGCACCTTCGACGTGGGGGGACACCAGTGAAAACTATCCTGACACAGCTGGCAAAAAGCGGCCAGGCGGACTGGGGCGGCGTGCGGTATGACCACTACCCGACATCAACCAGGACGAGCGGGGCGGCGCAGTGCACAACCAGCGGCTGCTCCGCCGGATGCTGGACGAGGGGCACCAGGTGACCAACCACGGGTACCGCCACGTCCTGTTTGGGGAAAAGCCCTTTGTCTACGGCAAACGGGACCATTTCCACGGGCTTGACCAGGTGGTGTCCGACCCGACCCGTCTGCACACCCTGCTGAAGGAGACCTACGGTTATGAGATGACCATGGCCCGCCCGCCCCACTATGTGGATAAGATCGAGGGGGCTTTACCAGCTACGATGCCTATGACCAGATGGGATACCTCTATCTGGCCGCTGCCTTTGACGGGGCAGGTTGGCTGCCGCTGCACCACGGCTCGGCCCAGGAGAGCCTGCGGGCGGAGGTGGAGGCCATGGTGGACCCCATGCGAAGGTGCTGGAGGCGGACCCCGACAGGTTGGCCGGTCAAATCATTTTTCCAGAAAGACGGCTAACATGTGCCGCCGGACCCCGGTGGCCTTTGGCTTAAAAAAGCAGCTGGAGCTGCTGAAGAAGTATGGTTATCAGGTGGTCACCGTCCAGCGGCTCGGGAGGACAGCCCGCTTTGGATGTGGGCCGGGGGACCCCGGCTTTGAAAGCTGGTCCGCCTCAGAAGACCGGGGGATTGTCTATCAGACAACCTGGCTGCGCCCTGGACGCCCCTATGACCTGGGGGAACTGGCGATGCTGCTGGCCCCCGGGGAGGCCATGCCGCCGGATTCAGAAAATCCGGAGACCGGCAGCCCAGCACGCCAACTGGGCGCCATGGACTGGTGCGCCGAGCAGGGATTCTGAAGTACGCCATGGACCCGGATGGGGCGGTGAGTAGCCTGCCCAGCGCATATTTTGCCCCGGGCCAAGGGCTTTACCCGCCGGCAGGTCTATGAGGCTTTTCGGGAGTGAGCCGCAGGGCCGGGGAGGAGACAGAAAGACGGAACGTGACAGGAGGGATCGCAATGGAGTTTATCAAGCTGAGCCTGGAGGAAGAACTGGCGGTGGTCACCATTGACCGCCCCAAAAGCCTGAACGCCCTGAACAGTCAGGTCTATCGGGAGATCATTGCCACCCTGCGGCAGGTGGAGGCCATGGACCAGGTTAAAAGGTGGTCATCCTCACCGGGGCAGGGGAGAAGGCCTTTGCCGCGGGGGCAGACATTGCCCAGATGGTCCACGAGGACGCCGTGGCGGGCCGCCGCCTGTCGGGGCTGTGCCATGAGGCGGCAAACCTGCTGGAGTCCATACGGCAGGTGACCATTGCCGCAGTCAACGGGTTTGCCCTGGGGGCGGCTGTGAGCTGACCCTGGCCTGTGGCCTTCGCATTGCTGCCGACCACGCCCGGTTCGCCCTGCCCGAGGTCACCTTGGGCATCATTCCCGGCGGCGGCGGCACCCAGCGTCTGGCGCGGATCATCGGGGTGGACGGGCCAAGGAGCTGATCTTCACCGGGGACCAGATTGACGCCCAGGAGGCTTACCGCCTGGGGCTGGCCAACCATGTGGTGCCCCGGGACGAATTGATGGAGACCTGCCGGGCCCTGGGGAAAGAAGATTGCCTCCCGGGCCAGCTATGCCGTTTTTCTGGCCAAGACCGCCATCAATTCCAGCCAGGAAATTGACCTGAAAACGGCGCGGAGCGGGAGAAGGATTTGTTGGGCCTGGCCTTCGCCACCCGGGATAAACAGGAGGGAATGGAGGCGTTTTTGGCCCGCCGGCCCCGCGTTTTCAGGATTTTTAAGGGCAGAAAAAAAAGTTGCCCAATTTGGAACCCCTTGAGAATCAAGGACTTTTTGAAAAATTTTGGACCGATCCCCCAGGGATCGGTCCTTATTTTGTGAATGGTAACGAAATCGTGTCTTAAAATTAACAAATTGGTTGCAAAAATAAACGAAGCAGTGACAAAGAGTATAAAATGGGTAACAATTAGAAACAAAATTTGGACAATCCTGCTAAAGCGGCGGCGGATTTTACCGGTTTCCTCCGATTCCGGGAATTTGCCAAGGGGGCGGCCTTTCGTGTATAATGCCCCCGCAAGCGCCGCCGGGGCCGAGAGAGAGAAGGACCCGGCAGCACGAAGAAGCCAGGAGAGAGCACGCCGGAGCGCCGCCGGACACGGGCGCTTGAAGAGCGGCGGCGGGTGCTTTCCGTGACGACAGGAGTTTATGATGAAAAGTTTTTGATTGCAACCCTACTGTGTATGGCGCTGACCGTACCATGGTCCCCATGGCCTTTAAGCCGCGGACAGCAACTATACCGAATGCATGGCTGCGATTCAGGAGCAGCGCACCATCCAGGACCAGGCCCATCAGACGGCCGAGTCCCTGCGCAAGAAAGGGTATTCGACAGCAGCGCCTATGCGTGCAGGCGGCCAAAAGCACCTGAACGAGGCGCAGAAGGCCATTGCTGGGCTATCAGAAGCTGGCCCAGTACAGCGACGAGGATATCCGCATCCTGACCACCACCGTCTTCCATGAGGCGGGCCACACCACGGAGCAGCTGCGGTGGCATGTGGCCCAGGTGGTGCCCAACTGGGTGAGGACAGCCGGTTCCTGACACGGTGAAGGGGTCATCACCCAGCCCTGGCCAGTATTCCACCAAGTATGCAGTGGAGGCGGCCAACCATCCAGGCCACGGACAGTAAGAATGGTACCTACTATTATGGCATCTGTGAGGATTCTGTGAAGGCGGCCATGATGGGCCAGGTGGAGATGCCCAGCAACGTGCTCACCAGGCCAATTCTCCCAGGGTAAGGGCGTGGAAGTCCGTCTACTCAACAGCGATGGTATGCCAGCACCAGCTATTTTGCTACGGCAAAGTTACAAGAAATGACAAATTCAACGACAAGCCCCTGGAGGAATCCAGGGGGCTTGTATCTTGGAACAGCGGGGGATCAGTCTGGAGGAGAATCTCCAGGATGTGGCCGTCGGGGTCTTGATGAAGTAGATGCCGTTGGCCAGTTCATCAAAGATCAGCCCCATGGCTTGGTGCTTGGCCTTCAGGCCCTGGAAGTCCTGGGACACGAGGGCCACATGGGGGTGTCATCCCCAGGCGGGGCTTATCCGCTGGAGCTCCCGGCAGAGCTCCAGCTGGAACGGGGTGACGCCATCGCCCAGGAAGACCAGGTGCCAGCCCCGGTCCTCCATGGTCAGCTCCCGCTGAGGCGTGAGTCCCAGGGTCTCCCGGTAAAGGCGACGCTGCGCGCCAAGTCCAGAACCCGGACGCAGGCATGGCTCAGTGTGGGCATGGGAAGGTCCCTCCTTGCGTAAGATAGATTCTTTTTCATTGTAGCACAGGCTCGCGCCCAGGGCAAATTTTTTAAAAGGGGAAATTCCCTATGCAAAAGGGGGGAAAAAATGGGGTATGATAAGGGCAACTATGAAGGAGATTCCCCTTCGGCGGAGGGGAGCCATAGAATCACGATCCAAAGGGGAGGGTAACCCATGAACTGACCTTTTCGGCGCGGCCAAAGCCGTCACCGGCAGCTGCCACTGTGTAGAGGTGCGGGGAAGAAGATTCTATTGACTGCGGCCTGCAGCAGGGCCGGATGAGGGGACAATGCCGTGTTTGATTTTTCCCCAACTATATCGACTATGTGATTGTCACCCATGCCCACATTGACCACTCGGGGCGGATTCCGCTGCTGATCAAAGAGGGTTTCAGGGCAGATTTACCACACGTCTCACCGGCCAGCTGCTGTCGGTGATGCTTCGCGACTCAGCCCACATTCAGGAGCAGGATGCCAAGTGGAAAAACCAAAAGGGAAAGCGGGCGGGCCGGCCCCCGGTGGAGCCCCTTTACTGTGGCCGATGCGGCCCAGGTGGCCGGCATTTGGTCACCCGCGGAGTATGGACAGATCATAGAACTCTTTGAAGGGGTCAAGATCCGCTTTGGGATGCGGGACACCTGCTGGGCTCCTGCCAGCGTGGAGATGTGGATGGAGGAGGGCGGCGTGGAGAAGAAGATCGTCTTCTCCGGGGACATTGGCAACGTCAACCAGCCGATCATCCGGGACCCTTCCTGGGTCCATGGAGCTGACTATGTGGTCATGGAGAGCACCTACGGCGACCGGAATCATGCGCCGGTGGCGTCCTATACAGCGGGAGCTGGCCAAGATCATCGACGACACGTTTTCCAAGGGGGGGCAACGTGGTCATTCCCTCCTTCGCCGTGGGCGCGCACCCAGGAGCTGCTGTATTTTATGCGGGAAATGAAGAAGGAGGGGCTGGTAAAGAGCAACCCGGACTTCACCGTCTGCGTGGACTCCCCCTGGCCAACGAGGCCACGAAGATCTTCTCCGGGGACCTGCGGGGCTACCTGGACGAGGAGGCCCTGGAGGTGGTGAAGGAAGGGGGGCGCCTGTTCACCTTCCCCGGCCTCATGATGACCGAGAGCAGCGAGGTCCAAGCTGCTCAACCTGGATAAGAGCTCGAAGGTCATCATCTCCGCCTCCGGCATGTGCGACGCCGGGCGGATTCGTCACCACCTGAAGCACAACCTATGGCGGGAGGAGTGTGCCATTGTGTTTGTGGGCTATCAGGGGGGGGGACGCTGGGCCGCCGCCTGCTGGAGGGGGCCAAGCAGGTCCGCCTCTTTGGGGAGAGATTGCGGTCAACGCCTCTATCTATAATTTCCAGGGTCTTTCCTCTCATGCCGACCAGGACCACCTGCTCCAGTGGATTGACCAGGTGAAGGACCCGGCGCCCCAGCAGATTTTTTTGTGGTCCACGGGGATGCCCAGGTGACAGAGATTTTGCCAACACCTTGCGGGAGAAGGGCCTGCCGGCTCACGCGCCTTTGTGAGAGAGGTCTTTGACCTGGCCAAAACGTGATGCTGGCCGCCGGGGGTGGAGATCGCCCCCAAGAAGACCAGCTTTGCCTCCACCGGCCGGCCCTCCACGGCGTACCACGAGCTGGAGCTGGCCGCCATGGATCTGCTGTCCATCATCCGGGCCAGCAAGGACGGCGCCAACAAGGACCTGAAGAAGATGGCAGCACAGCTCAGGGCAGTTACAGAGAAATGGAAGGGACGCCTGAGCAGGGCGCAGTGTTTGGGCAGACGGGCCGTGCCCTTTGGGTGGACGGTCCGTCTGTGTATCCCGGCGGGTTTGCCGGGCAGAGGACGGGGAAGTCCCAAGAGAAAGGAAGAGAGATGAAACAGATTCTAATGATTGGGCACCGGTGGAACCATCGCTTCGAGATGACCGAGGCGGGGCTGGTCCCCGGATGTCAGGGGCAGAGTTTTTTGCAGTATATTCCCTCCGTGGAAAAGCTTTGCCAGGTGGACTGCCTCCAGGTGTGCAACATTGACTCCACCAATATGACCCCCAGCCACTGGCTGGCCATTGCCAGGCGGTGGAGACCCATTATGAGACCTATGACGGGCTTTGTGATCTGCCATGGGACGGATACCTTGGCCTATACTGCCGCAGCCTGAGCTACCTCATTCAGGACAGCCCCAAGCCCATTGTCCTCACAGGCAGCCAGAAGCCTATTCACATGGACATCACCGACTCCAAGACCAACCTGCTGGACAGTTTTACTGTGGCCTGTGACGGGCAGGCTACCTGGGGTGACAGTGGTGTTCGGCGGGGCGGTGATCCTGGGAAACCCGGGCCCAAGACTATTCAAGAGCTTTGGCGCCTTCTCAGCATCAACTACCCTGTCCTGGGGTGGTGCAGGAGGGGCGTCTGGTGCCGTATCCTGCCCCCGGCCGGCCCGGCCCCCGGTTTTTCCACGCCTTGAACCAGCGGGTTTCCCTGGTGAAGCTGATCCCCGGCCTGTCGCCGGCCTATCCCAGCCTTTGCCCTGGCGGAGAGCGATGGGGTTTTGGTGGAGAGTTTCGGCGTGGGCGGCGTCCCGGCAGGGGACCAGGGGCAGTTTTATGACCTGATCCGCCAGGCGGTGGACCAGGAAAGATCGTGGTGGTGACCGCCCAGGTGCAGAACGAGGGGCAGCGACCTGGCGGTGTACAATGTGGGTCACCGCCTCAAGCGGGACCTGGGGGTGCTGGAGTCCTATGACATGACCATTGAGGCCGCTGTGGCCAAGCTCATGTGGGCCCTGGCCCAGACCAGGGACAGCAGAGCGGTGGCGGCCCTCTTTTTACACCCCTGTGGCACAGGACATCCTCAGCCGGCCAGAATAGCAACGTCCCCCGGTCAGAATGGCGGCTGTCTATAAAAAGTAATCATTCAAAAATGACACAAGGCAGTTGTCTGGCAGGATTGGGAGACAAAAAGTACACCAGTTTTCACTGAAAATGTGGAAACTGGTGTGCTTTTGCTTTTGTTGTTTTAACTGAGTGAGCTGTCTGGCCACTGTGTCCGTGGAAGGGCGTGACCTAAATCGGAGCGTCTGGCGTCGTGTGTCGAACCCGCCCGGGACAGTTTGGTGGGTAGTATATGATTCGGCCAAGTCCTTATACGGCACTGTCCTCTTGCAAGCGAAATGGGAACCGGCGCGGGTGTCGCTGAGAAGGGGTATAAAGGCGGAGACGCGGCAGAGGGTATATTTTCAACGGACAGATATGTCAGCATCCTGCCGCCTGCTGCCTTCCTGACATAGTAATTTTTATAAAACCGCTGCTTCTCATACTTGATATTTTTGGCATCTGTGAGATGGAGTGATTCACATCTGGAGAAACACTCTCCCAGATGAGAAAGCTGGCCGCTTCGGTCAGCTTTTTTCTGCGCGGATGTGCAGAAACAGGCGACCAACAGGGAGTTTGAAAGCCACGCCGCAAGGCGTGTTCGACCGGGGAGAAACGGCCCGGTTCGGGGCTTGGGAGGCCCCAACCAGCGTTTCGGAATAGCCAAAAGGATATCCCGAAACATTGCTGGCCTATGTTATGGAAAAATTCCCATAACACCACCTCTTTTTTGAGATTCCGTAGAGGCAGCCTTGCACATTCAACACATTATATGCCCTATTGGTGCAAAACCTATGGACAAGCCTCTTTTTAAGGTATATTCTGGTGAAAAATCACGGGAACGGAGGGTGTCTGTGGAGATAAAAAAGAAACCGTTTGTGAAGATACCCTGTATATTTTGCGGAATATTATCACCTCAATCCGGAGCCTCTTTTTTCTGTCCTTGCCGACGACTGCGTATGGCTCAGTATCGGAAACCTCTTGGTGTCGGGCGCGGAAGCGATCAAAGCGCAGTTCAAAAACGGATTTATTATGCGTGCCTTTGAGCTGGAGGAACCCTCCTTCCGCCAAATTGAAACCGGCAGCGATGGACAGCTTATGGTGCTGGGAGAATATACCTTGTACCCTTCGGAGCAAGCGGAAGTGATCTGCACCGCAAAGCAGCGGGCCACCTTTTGCTACCGGCAGAAAATGTGGGCTTCCGGCTGTACCATATGCACGTTTCCAATGAGTATACCGAGTTGGTGGGCGATGAAATCTTTCCTGTTCAGGTGAGCAGACAGACTTATCAATATGTGCAGCGTCTATTGAAAGAAAGCGGAAAAAAACAACCGACGTCTGGCTGTAAAAAGAAAATGGCTCCGTCAGCTTTATAGAAATGAGCATGATACAGTGCATACAGGCGTTGGAACAGGAAAAGCATCCTGTATCTGGTCAATGAGAAGCGGCAGGTGCAGACTTCCATCAAGGAGCTGGAACCAAATTGCCTTCCTGTTTTACCGGCTGCACAGAAGCTATTTTGTGAACTGCAACTATGTGGCAAAGATCGAACGGTACAAACTGACCTTGATTACCGGGGAAGAACTTCCCATACCGAAAATGCGGTATATGCAGATACGCAGCGACATCACAGAAATGATACAGAGGAAAAAGAGCAAACGGGCGTTGACATGGAATAAGCGCACGACAGGCAAAGGTAAATCTTCCTGTTTTTGTATTGTCAAATAAATATTAATTGAAGTGAAAATTTTATAAGGAGGAACGATGATGAGGCTGAAACAATGGCTGGCGGTATTTTTAGTCGTTGTGATGGTAACAACAACCACGGCATGGGCCGCACCGGCGCAGGAGGAATACGTAACGCGCGGCGAGGCGGTAGAAATGCTCCTGACAGCTGCAGATGATTACCGTCCGGATGCACAGAAATCTGACATTATCAAAGGATATGGAGACGGGCAGCTGCACGAGGAACAGCCGGTCACCCGTGCGGAAGCGCTGATCATGCTGACCCGCGCCTTTGGCGAGTTCCCGGAATTAAAGGGAAATAATCTGCGGCGGGCGCTCCCCAGAGAGGATTTTACCGACATCCCGGAATGGGCGGAAGCGGAGCTGGAGCCTGCATTGAAGCAGGGATCGTGGCGGGGACCGCGCCGGGGAAATTTTCCCCGGATGAACCCGTGACGGAGCAGCAGCTGGAGCTGTGGATTGACCGCGTATTCACGCTGTACAGCACCAATCTGAAGGACAGCTTTTATTCCTCCGTAAACAAGAATGGGCTGGAGACCCTGACCATCCGGGATGGTCAGTCCAGCGCGGGGACGATTGACGATGTGATAAACCTTGCGGATGAGCAAATCGCGGAGGTGATTGCAGACGCGGTCAACAGCGACCCGGCCGGGTTCCCCGGAGGAGAAAATCAAGATTTTCTACAACAATATCATGGATATGGATGCGCGGAACGCGGCGGGCTATGACCCGATCAAGCCGGACCTGGCCGCCATTGACGCCATCGACAGCCTGGAGGATTTGCAGACAACGGAATTGATGGGGAACCGAGCTTGCGCTGGGGCTGCTTGTGGACTTCGAGGTAGGGATCGATTCGCTGGACAGCAGCGTCTACTCCATGAATCTGGCGCCGGCCTCCGCGCCGCTGTCAAAGCAGACCTATACCGGCGGGAACGATACGCAGAAGCAGGCGTACCTGAAGTATCTGACGACCATTTTGACCCTGTGCGGCTGGGACGAAGCGCAGGCCGCGCAGGATGCGCAGGCGGTGTTCGATTTTGACGCGAAGCTGTCTGCCGCGTCACTGTCCCTGGCGGACCAGTATGATCTGGAGAAAACTTATAACGTGTACAGCTATGAGGACCTGTGCAAGGAATTCCCCACCGTGGATCTGAACGCCGTTTATGAAAAGCGGGCTACACGCCGACGGATACAGTGATCGTTGGCGACGTCGGGCTGATGGAGTGCGTGTCCGGCCTCCTCACGGAAGAAAATCTGGATATGCTCAAGCTCTATCTGAAAGTAGGCATGGTAGAATACGGCGCAAGTAAATTCGGCGAGGATTTTTATGAAGCGGCCAATGTATATACGCAGGAATCCATGGGATCTCCGGTTATACCCCGCTGGAGACGGTCGCGGCCACCGCTGTTTCCGATTATCTGTACGACTATGTTGGAGAGGCGTATGCGGAAAAATACTGCACCGAGCAGATGAAGGAAGATATTACCGAGATGGATCACGATTACATTGCGGTATATAAGGAACGGATTCAAAACCTGACCTGGATGAGCGAGGAGACCAAGGAAAAGGCCATCTTGAAATTGGACCATATGCGCATCAACGTGGGCGCGCCGGACTATGATACGATCACATCCGCGATGGATAATGCGCAGCTCAAAAGCGTGGCCGACGGCGGCAGCTTATACGACAATATGATCGAGATTCGCAGGGCGAACCAGCTGGAAGACGTCCGGCTGTTCGGGACGCCGGTGGATAAGGATCAGTGGATTACCACGCCGCAGACGGTAAACGCGTTTTATATGCCCTCGTTCAATTCCATCAATTTCCCGGCGGCGTTTATGCAGGGGGCCATTTACAGCGAGGACGCCTCCTATGAGGAAAACCTTGGCGCAATCGGCACGGTGATCGCGCATGAGATTTCACACGCCTTTGATTCCTCCGGGTCGCAGTACGATGAGCAGGGCAATGCGGTAAACTGGTGGACAGAAGCAGACGCCGCAGCGTTTGATGCGTTGTGCCAGGATACCATTGAATACTTTGACGGGCAGGAAGCAGCACCCGGCATTGTAATGGACGGCGCTTTGACCTTAACGGAAAATATTGCGGATTTGGGCGCGATGGCCTGCGCGACTGCTGTGGGCGAAAAAGACGGAAGGGTTTGATTTTGAGACGTTTTATAAGAGCTACGCGAATTTGTGGCTCTCCACTTCCTCACGGGAAACGGTGCAGTATTACGCGGAAAACGATACCCACAGTGCGGATGCTATCCGCGTAGACCGTGTGCTGCAAAGCACGGACAAATTCTACGAAGTGTTTGGGATCAAGGAGGGCGACGGAATGTACGTGCCGCCGGAGGAGCGTGTGCATATCTGGTGAGCGTACCGGAGACAGTTTAACCGCGTGATTTGCCTGACATGCCGGCTTGTAACAACAGCAGAGGGTGGTGCAGGGTTGCTGCACCGCCCTCTGGCGATAAAAAAACGGCTCTGTCCGCACAGAAATGATACAAAAGAAAAGAAGAAAAGGGGTTGACAAATAATGTATGAGCGCAATATACTGACGGCAGGCAGGCAGGCAGGCAGGCAGGCAGGCAGGCAGGCAGGCAGGGCAGGCAGGCAGCAGGCAGGCAGGCAGGCAGGCAGGCAGGCAGGCAGGCAGGCAGGCAGGCAGGCAGGCAGGCAGGCAGGCAGGCAGGCAGGCAGGCAGGCAGGCAGGCAGGCAGGCAGGCAGGCAGGCAGGCAGGCAGGCAGGCAGGCAGGCAGGCAGGCAGGCAGGCAGGCAGGCAGGCAAACAGCAGGCAGGCAGGCAGGCAGGGCAGGCAGGGTAACTCCTGCCCTTTTGTGCTGTCCAAAACCGCATATCAACTGAGAGAAACGCCATTGCGACACAGGATAACTGTGCCGCGATAGGTGTTTTTTATCGTTCTAAGGGAACTGATTTACAATGAAAATGCGGCGGATCTGCCGCAAGAAGGAGGCATTTTGCAACATGAGAAAACGAATCTTGAGTAGCCTGCTGGCTCTGGTGTTCTGCCTGGGCCTGCTCCCGGCCACGGCCCTTGCGGCGAATCCGGATTCATCTATCGCTGGCATACCAGAAGGGCTTGAAATTGAAGGCACTAAGGTGACCGGCTACACCGGCGATGCCACAGAGCTCACCATCCCCGAGGGCGTGACGGAGATTGGGGAAAATGCGTTTGCGGAAAATAAGACCGTGACTGAATTCATCTTGCCCAGCACCCTGACCACCATCGGGACAGGGGCTTTTTGCCACGGACTCCAGCAATAATCTCAATCTGATTCTCAACATCCCCGACAGCGTGACAGTGATTGGGGAGAAAGCCTTTGCAGGGCGCGATGTAGAAGATCTGACGGTTTCCTTAAAGACACTACTCTGTGAGAGCGTGAATACATACGCTTTTTGGAAATGAGCACAGCCGATTCCCGCGTCCTATGCGTTTACCGTAACCGGCGTGGACCGGGACATTACCCTGGGCTATGGCGAGTTGACTGTTGAGGGAAAAGGCGGAGAAAGTGGGAAAACCCCTGAACCTCGCCCACCGAATTGTCAACTGCGTGACCAGCGCCCCCGGCGCCAGCTTCACGGTCACCGACCAAACCCAGGACAGCAGCCAGATCAAAGCCATCATCTATGTAAACGGCAAGCAATTCCGGCAGTACGAAGGAAAATCGGGTCATCCAGGTGGTAGACGGCGACTTCGTCATCTTGAACGGCGTCCTGGAGGGGCAGCGGAACAACGCAGAGGTGAATATTCCGGGGGAATGCCGGCATCACCGCCATCGGGAGACATGTGTTCATCGGGAAAAAGATGTCACCTCTGTGACCGTCCCCAACGGTGTTACCAGCATCGGAGAGTACGCCTTAACGCAAGCGGAATTATCTCCATGAATTTGCCGGAGAGTGTGACGGAAATCGGAGAACACGCATTCGGGAATACCAACAGCCTGACCGAGATCACCATGCCCGGAGTACAGACCATCGGAAGCTATGCCTTTTACCAAAGTGGAATCACATCCATAACGCTCCCGAATGTCATTACCATAGAAGATTCGGCGTTTCACAGCGCGTCCTCCCTGACGAGCATCGAAATGCCCAAGGTGCAGACCATCGGCGACAATGCTTTCGCCAGGACGAAGCTCACCGAATTCACCGTGCCGAAGAGCGTGACCCAAATCGGCAGCTCCATCCTGTACAGCAACAGCACGGAAAAGCTGTCCATTTCCCCTGGAGACCCTGCTCAGCACAGCGATCGCTCAGGAAGCGTTCTCCAACAGCCTGAACGAAGACTGCGTTGTGGAGCTCACCGATGTGGACCGGAACATTACCCTCCTGCCCAACGGCATAGAGACGGTGGTCGAGGGAGAAAAAAGACATTACATTCACAACGGACCGGTACGATGGCCCCTTCCAGGTGTCCCAGGTGCCGGATGCCACTGACGATATCGAGATTATCAACGAGACCGGGGCCAATGTCGTGGTCAACGACACAACTGTGCCCACCGGCAACGCCAAGCCGGTGACCGTGACCAGCGACGCCTATCTTGCTTCCCTCGCTCTTGACGGTGGCGCAGTCACACTTGATCCTGTTTTCAGCAACTATAAGCATGATATGTATGCCGCCACAGTGAACAGCGCCCAGGTTTCCATCACTGCCGTCCCCTCGGGTTCAAATGCGACGGTTACTGTGGGCAACAGGCCTGCGAACAGTGAAAACAGCTACACCGTTACCGTGGAGCTGACCGAGGGAGACAACAGTATCCCGGTGGTGGTCACCGCCCAGGATGGTGTGACTGCCAAGACTTACACCCTCAATGTCACCCGGCAGGCGTCCGTTACCCATGTGGAAATCGGAACGGCTGAAGAAGATCTGATGCGATTTGCCAGGGAAGTGAACGATGGCATCTACGACGGCAACACCGATGTGGCGGTGGAGCTGACCGGCAATATCGACCTGAGCGGGCAAACCTGGACGCCCATCGGAGTCAGCGAGGATCATTTCTTCTCCGGCACCTTTGATGGTAGGGAACATACGATCAGTGGCCTTCAAATCGAACTTCAGAATACGGTGTCGATGACTCTGTCGGCCTCTTTGGTTATACAACGGGCACCATCCAGAACCCGGACGCTGAGCGGTCTGTGAGTGGAATGAGTACCGGTGCGGCAGGCGGTCTGGGCCCCATCGCCGGTATGGCAGGCGAGGGCTGCGTCATCAGGAACTGTAAGACCAAAGACTTTGCAATCACCATCGACAAATACTTGGCTTACAACGCCGGTGGCATTGTGGGGCAGGCCGAAAAGGCCTGCATTGAAAGCTGCGTGTCGGACACCGCTCTCTCTGCTGGAGCCTTTAGTCTCAATCTGGGTGGCATTGTGGGCAGAGCTGAAGCGACTAAAGTGATAAACTGCGTCTATCAGGGCACCATCACGCTTGGTAATGGTTTTGCCTGCGCAGGCAGCAGGTGGCATCGCAGGCAGCGCCTCTGGCGGATCCCAGCTTTCCTACAATACCAATAACGGCACCATCAACGCTGAGGGTACGGGAGTGAAAAATACGGGCGGTATCGCTGGCAGCTTGGATAGCGCTTCGATTGATCACTCTATCAACAACGGGGATTTGAGCGGCAATGGGGCTTCCATGGGCGGCATTGTTATCCATTGCCAGTGGAACCGGAACGGACACCCCTGTCATAGACAATGGCATCAACAAGGGCGCGAGGTGGAGAACACCAGCAGCAGCGGCGGCACCGCCGGCGGCATCGCGGGCGATGCTGATACCTCCGCCACCGGAACCATCATCTCCAACAGCATCTCTCAGGGCACCGTCTCCCACCGGCGAGGGCGGCAAACAGCACCCCATCACCCCACTGCCCCGGAAGGCGGACAGTTCAGCAACAACCACTATGACAGTTCTATTACAGCCACTGATGGGACTCCGACCAATGACGAGCTCGGAGCCGAACAGCATGAAACTGAGGAAATGAGCACACAGGAGTTTATTGAAGGCGTTAACAAAGGCGGCGGCGATCTTGCCTTCGATGAAGGCGGCCCGCAGATCCCAGCCATGCCCTACGCGGTGACCATTGCGGAAGGCGGAGAGAACGCAAGCGGCGCAGGCGAGTACCGCCCCGGCGAGCTGGTCACTGTTAACGCCGGCACCAAGAGCGGCTATACCTTCCAGGAATGGCTGGCTGAAGGCGTTACTCTGTCGGAAGATGAGAAATCCAAGCCGGAGATCACTTTTGAGATGCCGGAGCAGGCTGTGACCCTTACAGCTACTTGGAGCGCCGTATCCTCCGGTTCCTCCCGGCCAAGCTACCAGCCCGATGTGGAGGACACGGAGGCGGTACTGTCACGGTCGTCCAACCCGTCCCCGCAAAGGGGCGACACAGTGACCATTACCCCCAAGCCGGATGAGGATACATGGTATATGAAGTGGCTGTCACGGACCGCGACGGTGATCCGGTCAAGGTCACGGCCTACCCGCGGCGATGGCACCTTACACCTTCACCCAGCCCAGTGGCAGGTGACCATTGAACGTTACCTTCCGTGAGAAGAAAGCGCCCGGTTCTGCCATTCACCGATCTGGAGCCCGGTGCGTGGTATTATGACGCGGTGGAATATGTCTATGAAAACGGGCCTGATGGCAGGCACCAGCGGTACAACCTTCAGCCCCAATGGAATCACCACCCGCGGGCAGATCGTCACCATCCTCTACCGGCTGGCAGGCTCCCCGGACATTGAGGAGGAGATTTGGGGCCTATCCCTACGCCGATGGACGCCGCGGCGTATTACGGCACGGCGGTCTATTGGGCGCGGCTGAATGGGATCGCCAGCGGCTACAACGATGAGCATTTCAGCCCGATGACTCCATCACCCGTGAGCAGATGGTGGTCATGCTCTACCGATACGCCAAAGCCATGGGCTATGAAGTGACCGGCAGCCGACCTGACCGTCTACGCTGATGCGAACAGGTGTCCGCCTTTGCGCAGGAGGCTATGGAGTGGGCCGTGGGGGCGGTATCATCTCCGGCACCAGCGACACCACCCTGTCGCCCCAGGGACAGGCAAGCAGAGCGCAGAATGCCGTGATTATGATGCGTTCTGTGAGCGTTTTGTAGAAAATTGACCCAACAAGCCTGTTCTGAGAGACTGGGGCCTGTCCTCTGCCCCTTCTCTACAACTTTTCAACAGAGATTAGACCCTTACATTGGTTTGAGGTAGTTCCATGAATCAGACCCGTTATTGGAAGCCTCGGAAAGGGGTTTGGTGAGGCGAAGCAACGCCCCGCCGGTCAGAGCGGTGCGGGCAGCTATGTGGCTGCTCGTGCCGCTTTTTCTTTCGACAGAGTATCCGAATATCCTCTATCATTTTTGTGGGGATATTGGGTACGCTGTCGAAGTTTTCCTGCACCATTTGGGAAAACGCCGGAAATGGCCCTGCTGCCGGGGGCGCCATCCGGAGAGCTTGAGTAGGAAAGGAGAAGAAAAGTCCGTATAACCGCTGAAAATCAACACAAAAAGGAGCTGATTCTTTATGAAATCTCTATTTGAGGAAATGGGTGGCACTTACCGTCAGGAGGGCGATTATCTCATTCCAAACCTTGCGCTGCCAGAGGAACCGGAATACCAGATTGGCAAGTATGGACATATGCGCCGCAGCTATCTGAAAGAACATCGCCCTATTTTCTACACAAACCTGCTCACAAACGGAACGCTGCATCGGCACCTTGCCGAGATCGACCAAGCCTGCAACGAGCGCATGGAAATCATCGTTTCTGCAATGGTGAAGCAAGAAGGCGTGACCGAAGCACTCAAAGCTGCCGATCAAATGGAATGGGTACGCCGCATGAACAGCATCCGCAGCCGCGCGGAGGAAATCGTTTTGACCGAGCTTGTGATATGAAAACCTGATACAAATGCCCGTTACTCGGTTGCGTGGCCGATAACGGGCATTATTTTGTTTGTTTGCTGTTTTCTTCGATATTTGCCACAAGACGGTCGAAATCACTCTGATATGTTCTGATCCTGAAAAACACGGAATTTTTCAAATTCACTTTCTGCAAACGCCTTTGCAATGGCAGCGGTGACTTTTCCTTTGTTTGTAAAAATATCTTCTTCGTTGAACTGGAGGAAAAGCATCCAAACGATTAACCCAATCCTGCCATGGTCATGGGATATTTCCCCGTCGTGCCTGTCTTTCGGCATAGTCCAGATACATTGTCACGATCTCATTCAGATTTATCATTTCTTCTTCGTTCATATCATAGTCAGCACTGCACTGGGAGTAAATGTCCGTGATTTTTTGATAAAAACGGCGCTCGCTGGAGCGAATATCACGAATACGCTCCAACTGTTCCTCAAAATAGTCCTTACCAAAGGGTTTTCTGGTTCTCGCAGTCGTGCATCGTCCATCACATAGCCTTTAATAATAAATTCTTTTAATACTCGATTTGCCCAAATGCGGAACATGGTCGCCTTTTTAGAATTAACACGGTATCCGACAGCAATAATGGCATCCAGATTGTAATAGCTTGTATTGTACCGTTTTCCGTCCGCCGCAGTTGTTTCCATTTTGGAAACAACTGCTTCTTCCTGCAATTCGCCGGATGCAAAATATTTTTCAAATGTTTTGAAATAGCCGCCTTTTGCACTTCAAATAATTCTGCCATCTTTGCCTGCGTCAGCCACAAGTTTTCCTG
>VOFB01002930.1_pt1 | contig 18211 bp, 34 predicted proteins | sample 5384141 | NCBI WGS metagenome assembly VOFB01 (sample SAMN12384721, study PRJNA508395) | human gut metagenome | isolation source: healthy gut A | host: Homo sapiens | reverse complement strand
AATAACACTTCAGTTTTTATCCTTTAGCGAATTATTTGGAGGGAACAATATTTGTAGAGCAAGTTTTTCATATCTGGACTTGGTCAAGGACAGTTTCAGCAGGACTTAAAGGTGATTTACCACTTCTTATGGGAATAGCGATAATAAGTTTAGTATTTGTCTATTCTGGAAATATAATTGCAGATTTATTATACAGAGTTATAGATCCTAGAATTAAGGAGGGACAAAATTTATAATGGAAAAAATCAAAGAAAAGGACAACTAAAAAACAAAAAAACTTTTATTAATTACGGGGCTAGAGAAAGAACAATATTCTGGATAACAGTATTTGTTATTTTATTTGCAGATATATTAATCTGGGGGAACTTTTATAGGTGAAGATAATTTATATGTAGATTTATTAAATAAATTTCAACCTCCATCACTTGATCATTTATTTGGAACTGATTGGGTGGGAAGAGATATGCTTACTAGAACTATAAAAGGTCTTAGCATAAGTATGAAAATAGGTATTTTAGCTACTCTTACAAAGTACAATAATTGCAGTATTATTAGGTATTATTGGTCCTACATTTGGGGAAAAAGGTAGATTTTATTGTAACTTGGCTTATAGATTTAGTCTTATCAGTACCTCACACATTAGTTGTAATACTTATATCAATTGCTATGGGTGGAGGTATAAAAGGTATTGTAGTCGGTGTTTCGCTTACTCACTGGACATCGCTTACTAGAGTTATAAGAGCGGAAGTTATGCAGATTATGGCGTCGGATTATACGAAGATTGCGAGAAACTTTGGCAAATCAAATTGGTATATAGCAAAAGAACATATCTTGCCTCATGTAATACCGCAGATAATAGTTGAGCTGTACTTATATTCCCACATGCAATCTTGCACGAAGCATCAGTAACTTTCTTAGGTTTTGGGCTTCCACCACATGAACCAGCCATAGGTGTAATACTTTCAGAAAGTATGAAATACCTTACAAGTGGAGACTGGTGGCTTGCATTTTTCCCAGGGCTTAGTTTAGTTTTAGTTTCTATGATGGTAGACAGAATAGGCAAAAAATAGAAAAAATTAATAAATCCTAAAACAGCGTATAAATAGGAGGTAGAGATGAAAGAGCCAATTTTAAAAAGTTGAAAACTTGGGAATATCATTTTCTCAATATACAAAAGGATTAGTTAGAACTGATTTAGAAGTAATTAAAAATTTAGATATAGAATTAAATAAAGGTGAGATATTGGCAGTTGTAGGTTCTAGTGGTTCTGGAAAAAGTCTTCTTGCACACGCTATTTTGGGAATACTTCCACATAACTCGTCTACACATGGAAGGATAATTTATAACAAAGAAGAGCTGACAGAAAAGAGAAAACAAAACTTAAGAGGGCGTGAGATTGTACTTATACCTCAATCTGTAAATTATCTCGACCCTTTAAAAAGGTAGGAAGTCAAATTAAAATATCTATAAAAAATAAGGATAAAAAAGCTAAAGACGAAATTGTAGATAATCTCTTTGAAAAATATAATTTAGACAAAAAAGTTAAAATTATTATCCATTCCAACTATCAGGAGGGATGGCGAGAAAGGTGCTTTTATGCACAGCTTTAGCATCAAACAGCAAGGTAATAATTGCAGATGAGCCGACTCCAGGATTAGACGAAGAATCCTTAAATGAAGTACTAAAAGACTTTAGAAAAGTGGCTGATAGCGGATGTTCAATACTGATGATAACACACGACATATCTGCTGCACTTAAAATTGCAGATAAGGTGGCTATTTTTATGCAGGTTCTACTTTAGAAATAGCTAATACAGATGATTTTAAAAATATAGAAAAATTGAGACATCCTTATACAAAGGCACTTTACAAGGCACTTCCAAACCATGAATTTAAAGCTTTAGACGATAAGACACAGCCACTTCCAAGTGAACTTCCAAAAGGATGTGTATTTTGTGATAGATGTAAAATCAAAACAAAGGAATGTGAAGTTAGAGTACCGGAAATTAAAGAAATTAGAAATGGAAAGGTGAGATGTATTCATGCAACTTAAAGCTAAAAATATAAATTTTAAATATAATGAGGATAGATATATATTAAAGGATATTGATTTTTGATGTAAATAGCGGTGAAGTCGTTGGACTTATTGCTCCAAGTGGATTTGGTAAGACGACACTTGCCAAAATATTGGCTGGATACATAACTCCAGAAAGCGGAGAAGTGATACTTAAAGGATGTAAAGAGAAAAAATGGATACAATCCAGTTCAACTTATTTTCCAACATCCCGAAAAATCTGTAAATCAAAGTGGAAGATGAAAAAATAATAAACGAGGCATTTATTCCATCAAAGGAAATTGATAGAAGCTATGGGTATTAAACAAGGATGGATGAATAGATGGCCGAGTGAATTATCAGGTGGAGAACTTCAACGTTTTTGTGTTATAAGGGCATTATCACCGAAGACTAGATTTTTAATTGCTGATGAGATGACAACTATGTTAGATGCAATAACACAAGCACAAATTTGGGATGTAGTTTTAGATTATGCCAAGAAAAATGATATAGGTGTAATAGTTATAAGTCATGAAAAAGCTTTTAGTAGACAAAATATGCGATAGAGTTGTGAATTTAGAAGAATTTAAAGAAGAGCAAAAAAGAAGTTTTAATTGTATAAATATATTTAGCAATAAAATAAGTTTTGATGCAAAAAGAATAAATTGAATATATAAAAAAATAGAAAATATTTCCTCAAAACAATTGACATGTACTACATAAAATGGTAATATATCAGTAGCTTAAAAAGCAGAAAATGGGGCATACCACCGCGGGTATGGTTTATTTTCTGCTTTTTTTGCTTTTAAATAAGATTTCTAATCAATAAAAAGGGGGAACAATATGATATTAAACGGTAAAACTGTAGATTTAAAAAGAAGATATTTCTGTAAAAGATCTTTTAGAAAATTACGACTTAAATCCACAAAAGGTCGTTGTAGAAGTAAATATGGAAATACTAGATGACGAAGTCTACAGTACATATTTATTAAAAAAATGAAGATACAGTGGAAGTTATAAGCTTTGTAGGGGTGGTTGATTTGAAGATATTCTTAAATGAGATTCAGACAGAAATAGAGGAAAACTGCACAGCTTATAAATTACGAAATAAAGTAGATAAGAATTGTGATGTGCTTATCTTAAATGGATTTCCATTAAAGGAAGATAAAATTTTAAAAAGAAGATGATAGACTTACACTTATAGAGAGGGGAAAAATCCCAACAAAAGACGAGTTAGAAAGAGTTATGATTGCAAGACATACGCCAAATTTACATAATAAGCTCAAATCTGGAAAAGTTGCAGTTTTAGGTCTTGGAGGACTAGGTTCAAATATAGCTATCTCACTTTCTAGAGTAGGAGTAGGCGAAATTATTTTAGTAGATTATGATGTAGTTGAACCGTCTAATTTAAATAGACAGCAGTATTTTGTAAAACATATAGGTATGAAAAAAAACAGAGGCACTAAAATCTTTAATAAAAGATATAAATCCTTTTGTAAAGATAAAAACTAAGGATATATTTGTTACAAAAAGAAAATATAGATTTTTTTAAAAGAATATGATATCGTAATCGAGGCCTTTGATGATCAAAAAACAAGGCTATGATATGTAATACTGTACTTAGAAACTTTAAAGATAAATACCTAATTGCATCATCTGGAATGGCTGGATATTACGATTCAAATATAATAAAAACAAAGAAAATAAGAGATAAATTTTATATTTGTGGAGATTTTGAACACACGAGGCAAAAGAAGGCGAAGGACTAATGGCTCCAAGGGTTTCAATATGTGCAAATCATATGGCAAACTTAGCTATGAAAATTTTAATTGAAGATATAAAAAGATAAAAGTTAGTAAAAATATTATGATGTACTATAAATATAAAACAGTAATTTGATTTAAATTTTAGATACTAAATTAAAAAGGGGAGACAAAATGGATAAATTAATATTAGGTGGACACATGAATTTGACAGCAGACTTTAATAGGGACAGGGAAATTTGGAAGTAACGATATTCTTCCAGAAGTTATAAAAGCAAGCAATAGCGAAATAATAACAATGGCAATAAGAAGAGTTGATTTAGACAATCCAAATGAAAATATTTTTGACTTATATACCAAAAGAAATGACTATACTTCCTAATACTTCGGGAGCTACTAATGCAGAAGAAGCAGTTAGAATAGCTAGGATATCTCGTAAAATGGGCTGTGGAGATTTTATAAAAATAGAAGTTATATCAGATACAAGATACTTACTACCAGACAACGAAGAGACAATAAAAGCAACTAAAATTCTAGCAGATGAAGGGTTTGTAGTTCTTCCATATATGTCACCAGACTTATACGCAGGAAGACGTTTAATAGAAGCTGGAGCAGCTGCTGTAATGCCACTAGGCGCACCGATTGGGTCAAATAGGGATTAAAAATGAAAGAAATGATTCAGATAATGATAGATGAGTTAGACACTAATATAATTGTAGATGCAGGCATTGGTAAATGCCATCACAAGCGATGGAGGCTATGGAGATGGGGGCAGCTGCAGTTTTAGTAAACTCAGCAATTTCATCAGCACAAGACCCAGTAAAAATGGCAAATGCATTTAGATTAGCAGTAGAAGGTGGAAGAGAGGCATACCTAGGAAAAACTGGACCAGTGAGCAACTTTGCAAATGCATCATCACCTTTAACTGGATTTTAGGAAGTCTATAAGGGGGAATATAGATGAGTTTTTTATGAAGTTTTAGAAAATACAGAGATTTTGATTTCGACGGATATTTTAAAATGTTACAGAGCCAGATGTTTTAAGAAGTTTAAATAAAATAAGTTAGATCATATGGATGTCTTAAACTTATTATTATCACCAAAAGCCACACAACACCTAGAACAGATGGCACAAAAGCTCATTAGATTAAGTCTTCAACATCTTGGCAAAACTAGTAACTTTATATACTCCTATGTATATTGCAAATTACTGTGTAAATCACTGTGTATACTGCGGATACAACTGTAAAAAGTGGGATAAACAGAAGAAAATTAAATATGGAGCAAATTAAAAACGAAGCAGATTATATAGCTGATATGGGATTTAAACATATTTTAGTACTTACAGGCGAAAGTGAAAGACATTCTCAGTTGAATATATAGGAGGCGGTAAATCTTATTTCAGACAGATTTTCGTCAATAGGGATAGAAGTATATCCAATGGAAGTAAAAGGGTATAAACACCTTGTTGAAAATGGTGCAGACTCACTTACTGTCTATCAAGAAACATATGATGAAGTAGTTTATAAAAAGGTACACATAAAAGGACCAAAAGGCAAATTTCAAATTTAGACTAGATGCGCCGGAAAGAGGGGCAATGGCAGGAATGAGAAGTTTATCAATAGGCGCACTATTAGGCCTTGCAGACTATAGAAAAGATGCATTTTTCACTATTTTACATGGAGAATATTTAAAAACAAAATATCCACATATAGAGCTTTCTTATTCAGCACCTAGAATGAAGCCATTTAAGGGGAGCTTTGACGATATAAATCCAGTAGACGATAAAACAGAATTTCAAATAATGACGGTTATGAGACTTTTCGACCCTCATGCAGCATTAAACGTTTCGACAAGAGAGGATTTAGAATTTAGAAAAATGTAATGCCATTAGGAGTTACTAAATTAAGCGCCGAAGTAACAACAGACGTAGGGGACATACTTTAGGAGAAGGTGGAACAAACCAATTTGAAAATAATACAGATGCCAGCTTAGAAGAAGTAGGAAAAATGTTAAATTCAATCGGATATCAATATGTATTTAAAGATTGGGAGAGATTTTAGATGTATTTAATCAGCAACAGAAATCTATGCTCCAAAGAAAAATACATAAAAACTATAGTCGAAGCTGCTAAAAATAATGTAGAGTACTTGATTTTAAGAGAAAAAGATTTAAAATATAGTGAATTGGAAAAACTATATAATGAGATAGTTTCAGAATTAAAAAGAAAATAAAGCAGATATAAATATAATTGTAAATAGCTCGATTGAATTATATGAAAATTATCCTGTTTATGGAGTACACCTTCCATATAATTTATTTAAAGATTTGATAAGTAGGGGTTATAAGTTCGATAAAAATAAAAAAAATAGGACTATCTCTACACAGTACACATGAGGTTATTGAGTTAAATAAAATTATAGAAAGTAAAAAATAGATATAGATTATATAACTCTTTCACATATATTTGATACAAAAATGCAAAGAAGGGCTAACACCTAAGGGAGTAGATCTTTTAAAAAATGCTAAAGATTTGACTAAAATAAAGATTGTTGCGTTAGGCGGAATTTTGTCTCAAAATATAAAACAAATTATAGATTACTGTGATGATTATGCAGTTATGAGTACTTTGTTTAAAAGCGATAATATTCAAAATACTATAGAAGACTACAATAAAAATGGAGATAATATTAATTTAAAACCCAAAGAGAAAAACAAATTCTTTGGGTTTTTATTTTTTGCATAATTCAAAACCCTAAAATGTAGCAATATAGAAGATGATGTAGTGCAATGATATAATTATAATAGTAATAAAATAAACTATAGATAATCGGTATAAGGATGTATTTTAAAATTCTAAAATATTGTATAGGGTCTTTAAAAATTAATTTACAGTTTTTTAAGGGGGGATTTTATGTTTACTAAATACAAAGGAGAGATTGGACTAGGTTTGACTGCTTTTTATCTGGGGAAGTGGATTTATAGGGGTTTCAATTTCTTTAAGTGGTGGACTTACACCACTTCAGATATTGACAATAAGATTTTTATAGGAGCAGTTTTACTTGGAATTATATTTTTTAAAGAAATTAAGAATAATATAACTAAAGAAGCTGTAAAAAGCAGGTAGTTTAATTGGTGTATTTTTATTTATTGCATCTGTATTTCAAACGATTGGAATGTCTTATACAACAGCATCAAAAACGCCTTTTAACAGCTATAAACGTAGTAATAGTACCGTTTATCGGTTTTATATTATACAAAAAGACCACTAGACAAATACGGAATAATAAGCAGTATAATAGCGATTTTGGGAATAGGAATACTATCTTTAGAAGCCGACTTTAGCATCAATTTTGGAGATTTTTTGACAATGATATGTGCATTTGGATTTGCATTTCACATATTTTTCACAGGCGAATTTGTTAAAAAAACAACGCAATAGTTCTGACTGTTGTTCAATTTAGCGTTGCAACTATTTTATCACTAATAGTACAGATATTGTTTAATGAAATAAAAAATACAAGCGCAGATATCATCTATAATAGGTGTACTTTATTTAGGCATATTTTCTACGACAATTGCATTTTTACTTCAGACTATTTGCCAAAGAGATGTAAGCCAGACAAAGTCAGCTATAATTTTATCACTAGAATCAGTATTTGGAACTATATTATCAGTTATAATTTTACACGAAGTTCTAACTTTAAAAATGATAGCTGGATGTTTGATAATATTTTGTGCAATTATAATTTCAGAGACAAAATTATCTTTTTTTAAAGAAAAATAATTTAAAAGAAGAAGATACAAAATCTATAAATTAACTCAATATAAAAATTCAAATTAAAAATAAAAAGTAAAATTTAATAAAACTCAAACACATATTTAACTAAAGAAAGGAGAATAAAAGTATAATTTACTTTTAAAAGGCGTATGGAAAATTATATGACAGAAGGTAATGCAACAAAATCAATTGCATATTTTTCAATACCGTTAGTTTTAAGCAGCGTATTTCAACAACTCTACAACTTAGTAGATTCAATAATTGTCGGAAATTATGTCGGTGAAGATGCACTAGCAGCAGTAGGAGCATCTTATTCAATAACTATGGTATTTATGTCAATTGCTATAGGAAGTGGGATAGGATGTGCAGTTGTAATATCTCAATATTATGGGGCAAAGATGATTTATAAAATGAAGACATCAATATACACATCTATAATAGCTATAGGAGTGCTTAGTATTTTTTTAGCTTGTATAGGATTATGTATGTCGAAGTTTTTATTAAAAATAATGAGAACCCCTGTAAATATATTTGATGATGCACTAAATTATTTAAACATATATTTCTTAGGGCTTACATTTATGTTTTTATACAATATAATAACTTCGATTTTCAATGCGCTTGGAGAATCTAAAATACCTCTGTACTTTCTTATATTCTCTAGTTTCTTAAATATACTTTTAGATTTAATATTTGTTGTAAAACTCCAATATGGAGTGATTGGAGTCGCTATGGCTACTTTGATTGCACAAGGTATATCGGCTTTTTTATCTATAGGATACTTATTTTTTAATTTGAAAAAATTTGATAAAAAAGACTCTATAAATAGTGAATATAAAAAAATAAATAGTGATAAGGAAACTTATAAAAATAATGAAATAGATGATTTAGATTTTAAACTTTTTGACTTTAAAATACTAAAAATATGAATAAAATAGCTATACCATCTATATTTCAACAGTCATTTGTATATATAAGCATATTTTTAGTTCAAATAATAGTAAATACATTTGGATCATCTATAATAGCTGGATATACTATAGCGACAAAAATAGATTCAATAACTATGATTCCACTTGCGTCATTTGGAAATGCAATAGGTACATTTACAGCGCAAAATATAGGTGCTAAAAAATAGATAGAGTAAAAGAAGGATTAAAAAGTACCTTAATTATGATATCAATTATGAGTTTAATTATATTCAGTATATTATTTATTTTTGGAAGGGATATAATAGATTTATTTTTAGATGAAGCTCAAAGTGAAGATGCTATAAGTTTTGCAATCAAATACCTTCGTGTAGTTTCAGCATTTTATATATTAAAAGGTTTTATGAATGCTTATTGCGGAGTGCTAAAAGGTGCTGGAGATATAAGTATATTTGTAATAGCTACAATGTTAAATTTCTTTATTAGATTGATAATCGTATATATTTTTTCAAACAAAATTGGACCATCAGTAGTTTATTATTCTATTCCTATAGGATGGTTTGTAGGTCTATTGATAGGATATATAAGATATAAAAATGAAAAATGGAAATTAAAAACAATAATTAAATAAAACTTTTAAAACTGTCATGAGTTTATAACTTATGGCAATTTTTTTGTTAAAAAATTTACAGTAAAGTAATAAAATGTAATATAATTTAATAAATAATCCATTTTCCTTTATTAGAATAAAGAAAAATTAATTGTAAAGGAGAGTTTGAAATGAAAAAACAGAACTTTATATAAAATCTACTAATAATGAAAATAATCTACACACAATTGTGTGGGAGCCTGAAGGTGATATTGAAGCGATTGTCCAGATATCACATGGGATGATAGAGTACATAGATAGATATGATAGATTTGCAAGATTTTTAAATTCAAAGGGGATATTAGTGGTGGGAAATGACCACCTTGGTCATGGTCTTACAGCAAAGATGATGATGAATTGGGGTATTTTCCAACACAATACAAAAAGTAAAACAGTAGTAGACGATTTATATGAGATTACAAAAGAAATAAAGTCTAGATTTGGAGAAGAAATACCTTATTTTGTATTGGGGCACTCTATGGGATCTTTTTATGATTAGAAGATACATAATGACTTACGGAGATAAAGTAGATGGAGCAGTAATAGTTGGTACTGGTAGTCAGCCAAAAGTTGTATTAAAAGGTGGAAAAAAGCAGTACTAAAAATATTAAAAGGCCTTTAAAGGAGATAATTACAGAAGTAAATTTGTAGAAAAAATGGCATTTGGGACTTACAATAAAAATTCGAGCCAGTAGTTACACAAAATGATTGGATAAGTAGGGATAAAGATATAGTACATAAATATGTAAATGATAAATACTGTACTTTCTTATTTACATTAAACGGATATGAGACGTTATTTGATGTATTGGAATTTATACAAAGTCCACAAAATAAAGTCAAAATACCAAATGACCTACCATTATTATTTGTTGCTGGAGATATGGACCCAGTTGGAATTACGGTAAAAGTGTAAAACAAGTATACAATAATTATAAAGTCCAAGGTGTAGAAGATATAGCTATAAAACTTTATAAAGATGGACGTCATGAGATACTTAATGAACTTAATTATGAAGATGTATATAATGATATTTATAATTGGTTAAAAAACGTATTGAAAATACTCAAAAAGCGTTTTAATTTACATATATAAAATAATATAAAGGTAATATTAGGAGGAAAAAATGGGGATCTACTTAGATAATGCAGCGATTTCATTTCCAAAACCAAAAGAAGTTGCAACTGCAGTTTATGATTTTATGATAAATAATGGGACCTCTTCTGGAAGAGGCTCATATAAAAAGCAATGCAATCAGATTATATTGTTTATGAATGTAGAAAACTTATTGGAAATCTTTTTAATTTTGATGATCCTAAAAAGTTGTATTTACAAGCAATGTAACTGATTCTTTAAATATTGCAATAAGAGGAATACTAAAAGGAAAATGACCATGTAATAACAAGTAGTTTGGAGCATAATGCCGTTTGGAGATGTCTAAAAACTTTAGAAAAAGATATAAATATAAAAATAGACACAGTAGAATGTTCAAAAGACGGATTACAAATCCAGAAGATATTAAAAAATACATAAGAAAAGACACAGCATTAATAGTATTTACACAAGCATCAAACGTACTTGGAACAATACAACCTATAAAAGAAATAGGCAAAATAGCGAGAGAAAAACAAAATAGTATTTTTAGTAGACGCTGCACAAAGCGCTGGAGCTATGAAGATAGATATAAAAGAAGACAACATAGACATTCTTGCATTTACAGGACATAAAAGTTTACTTGGTCCTATGGGGACAGGAGGTCTTATAATAAATACGGATATAGACATAAAACCGCTAAAAGCAGGGGGGACAGGTGGTGATTCTGCATATGACTATCAGCCTGATTATTATCCAAATCATTTAGAAACTGGAACCTCAAATGTAAGTGGGATAGCTGGTCTTAGAGCAGCTATAAAGTTTTAAATAGAGAAGGAATAGACAATATACATAATAAAGAAAAAGAACTTACAAAATACGCCTTACAGAGATTGGAAACTGTAAAAGATATAGAAATTTACGGACCAAAAGACTGTGAAAAAATCTTAAGTGTAATAAGTTTTAATATAAAAAACAAAAGACCAGAGGATATATCTACTATATTAGATCAAAAAATACGACATAATGCTTAGGGCAGGATTGCACTGCGCACCAACTGCACATAGCGTAATCAATACAAAAAGACAGGGGTAGTCTTAGAATTGGTATTGGATATTTTAATACAAAAGACAATATAGATAAATTAGTTGAAGCTTTAAATAATTTATAATAAAATTTATTAAAAAATTATAGGGGATAATTATGTTTTTAGAACAAATCAATTTAAGTTTTATACAACCATGCACAACAGATTCAAAGAGAATAAGAATAATAGCAACTCCATCTAGAGATGTATCAGAGCTTTTCCCATATTTAAATACTTACTTAAAAACAGCTATATACAACAAAAAAGGACAAACTCTAACATATAACTACGGCCCAAAAATAATAGTAATAACAAAAGACGATATAAAAGTATCTAAATTATTAAATGAAACAGATGCATTTGAGACATTAGATTATATAAAAGATTTTATAAACGATTGTTATGAAAAAAAGACAGCATAAAACCTAGTGATGAAAAACGCAACTTACCTAGTCCATTTGATGTATATGAAGTACTTCCTCGACTAAATTGTGGAAAATGCGGAGAGTCAACTTGTATGGCATTTGCAGCAAAGTTGGTAGCGGGAAAATATAAACCTAATATGTGTTCTCAAGTTAGGGCAGAGGGCAATGAGAAGATGAGAGAAGAGCTGGAAAATATATATTTAACATTGGGGTATGAGTTTTAATTAGATAACTAAATAATTACAAAATATTGCAAAAAAATTAGAAAAGACTAAAATTATATTGTCAAGAAATTTTAGGGGTATGAGTATTATATATAAAATAACTAAAAAAGTTTTATAAAAACTGTTTAAGTATAAAAATTTTAGGTATATATAATACAAGATAAATTTAATAATAAATAATATTTAGGAGGAATTAATTATGAAAAATGGGTATGTCAAGTATGTGGTTATATATATGAAGGAGAAAATCCACCATCAGAATGTCCTGTCTGTCATGTAGGACCTGAAAAATTTGAAGAATTAAAAAGGTGAAATGGTTTGGGCTGATGAACACAGAATAGGTGTAGCTCAAGGGGTAGATGAACAAGTAGTAGAAGAATTAAGAGCTAACTTCACTGGAGAATGTACAGAAGTAGGAATGTATTTAGCAATGAGTAGACAAGCTGATAGAGAAGGATATCCAGAAGTAGCAGAAGCTTACAAAAGAATAGCTTTCGAAGAAGCTGAACATGCTGCAAAATTCGCAGAATTATTAGGAGAATGTGTTGTTGCTGATACAAAAGCAAACTTAAAAGCTAGAGTTGATGCTGAATACGGTGCAACTGACGGAAAATTAAAATTAGCTAAAAGAGCTAAAGAATTAGGATTAGATGCTATACATGATACAGTTCATGAAATGTGTAAAGATGAAGCTAGACATGGTAAATCATTCTTAGGATTATTAGAAAGATATTTTGGATAAAATAAGATTTTTATATACAGAGGTGTTGTGAAATAGAGATATTTTGCAACACTTTTTTATTATAAGGAAATTACGTATTATCTGAGTCGCATGACGAAGAGAATTTTAAGCAACGGAATCTTTGATTCATTGGCGCCATGAACGAAGTGAATTTTAAGCAACGGAATCTTTGATTCGTTGGCGCCATGAACGAAGTGAATTTTATATCTAAATTAATATATTTAGAAGGATTTGAAGATAAAAATTTTAAATATTAAATATATGATATAATTAGAAAAAACTAAGCGTTATAAGGGGGATTAATATGAGTTTAATTATAAGAAAAATTGAAAAAGACGATTATAAAGAAGTAGAAGTTTTGACGAGAGAGGCATTTTGGAATGTATATAGACCAGGGTGCAGTGAACATCTAGTACTACATAATTTGCATCACAATTCTAAATCAATAGAAGATTTAGAATTAGTTGTAGAGTGTAATGGGAAGATTGTAGGACATATTGTCTATACAAAGGGATATATAGATGGAGTTGATAACGAAACGTTTATAACATTCGGTCCTATCAGTGTACATCAAAATTCCAAAGAAAAGAAATAGGAAGCAAACTGATCAGAATATCTATGCAAAAAAGCAGCGAGATTAGGATATAGTGCTATTTTTATAACAGGAGATGAAAATTATTATAAAAGATTTGGATTTGAAAGTGCATCAAAATACAAAATCCACCTTGAAGGTGTACCAGTAGAAGACGAAGCTCCATTTTTTATGGTTAAAACTTTAAAAGAAGATGCATTAAATAATATAGAAGGATTTTTTATATTTGACGATTGTTATAATGTAAATCAAGATAAGGTTGATGAATTTGATAAAAATTTGAACCTAAGAAAAAAGAAAAAAGAGCTGGACAGTTAGAATTTTAAATAAAGGAAATTCAAAGCAAAGATATTATGAAATTGCTAGTTATCTAATAAGAAAATAATTTTTTTAAAAAATTTAAAAAATATGTTTAAGATGTTACATACGTGGTATATATAAAGTGTAAAGTTTAAGATTTACAAAGATTAATAAATTTTTTAAAAAAGTAAAAATGTTTGAAAAAATATCTTTAGGGTATATACTAAAGAGACAAATATAAGAAGAATTGTATAATATTAGGAGGAATTTAACTATGAAGAAATGGGTATGCCAAGTATGTGGATATATATATGAAGGAGAAAACGCACCAGCTGAATGTCCAGTATGTCACGTTGGAGCTGAAAAATTCGAAGAATTAAAAGGTGAAATGGTTTGGGCTGACGAGCACAGAATAGGTGTAGCTCAAGGTGTAGACGAGCAAGCAGTAGAAGAATTAAGAGCTAACTTCACTGGAGAATGTACAGAAGTAGGAATGTACTTAGCAATGAGTAGACAAGCTGATAGAGAAGGATATCCAGAAGTAGCAGAAGCTTACAAAAGAATAGCTTTCGAAGAAGCTGAACATGCTGCAAAATTCGCAGAATTATTAGGAGAATGTGTTGTTGCTGATACAAAAAGCAAACTTAAAAGCTAGAGTTGATGCTGAATACGGTGCAACTGATGGAAAATTAAAATTAGCTAAAAGAGCTAAAGAATTAGGATTAGATGCTATACATGATACAGTTCATGAAATGTGTAAAGATGAAGCTAGACACGGTAAAAGCATTCTTAGGATTATTAGAAAGATATTTCGGATAAGATAAAATATTCATTAAATAAAACCTTATAAAAAAAAGACCTTACAAAAGTAGGGTCTTTTTTAATTCTAAGGAAATTATATATTATCTGGTTTGTGGATAATGTATAATTTCCAACTTATTAACTAAAGCAACGAACGAAGTCGTTGGCGCCATGAGCGAAGTGAATTTTTTCATACATAAAATTAATAAATATCATCTTCTTCTAATTCAATTAAGCCTTTAGAATCTAAGAACTCTTGTTGTAATTCTAAAACCATCTCGATTTGCTCTTCTGTTAAATCATCAGCGCATCTGTCGTATATAAATTCAACCATTTCTTCTCTTGAAACTTCCATCATTATGTATCCCTCCTTTATTTTTATTGCGAATAATATAATACAGGAAAAAGTAGGATAAATCTTGTGGTAATTTATGTAATATAGTGATGGAGATATTTTTAATAAAGCCTAAATAAAGCATAATTTATAGAATTACATTTTGTTTAAAAATTATATATCAGTAAAATAATAAATAAAGATATTAATAAAATAATAAATAAAAGACGTATTTTAAATAAAAATACGTCCAAAATTTAAATTTATAAATATAAAATACTTTCTTATTTATCTAATGCTTTTCCAGTAAAAGCAAGTGGTAAAAGTTCGCCTAATGTATGTTCTAAATAATCATCAGTATCTTTTGCTATTATAACTTTGAAAGTATCTAAATCGCAAAACTCAGCCATAACCTGTCTACATACTGCACAAGGTGCACAGTAGTCACCTTCTCCTTGTTTGATACCTGCTTTATTTCCTACTATTGCTATAGCTACAAACTCTTTATTACCTTCTGATATTGCTTTGAAAATTGCAGTTCTTTCAGCGCAGTTTGTTGGTGTATATGCTGCATTTTCTATATTACATCCTTGATATATTGTTCCATCAGCTGCAAGAAGAGCTGCTCCAACATTAAAGTTTGAGTATGGTGTGTAACAGAATTTTTGAGCCTCAAATGCTTTTTTCTATTAATAATTCTCTATTTATCATTGTTTTTTCCTCCACATTTTCTTTGAAAATTTGATACATTGTCATTAGGAGACATAATTAAATCCATTAACTTATCCATGTTTTTGACTTTTATAAAACCTTTGTTATATTCTATAAGATCTTCGTTTACTAATTCTTTAATAATTCTATTTACACTTCTAATGTTAGAGCCAACGCCTTCAACTAAAAATATCTTTGTGGACAGTATCTAGGTTATGTTCATCTAGAAAATTCCATAAAAAGAATATAAGTCTAGATTTTAATGGGTAAGTCACATTGGCTCTACTATTTATAGATGTATAATACATTTTTTCAGAAAGCTGAATGTGTATAAAAAATGAAAAATCACTATCTGATTTAATCCATTTTAAAAAATTAGATTTTGGTATTTTTATAGCTTGGCAAGGTTCTATAGCTTCCACAAAATTTAATATTGGTTTGTCAATAAAGGCCTCTAATTCGCCAAATATCTCATAATTGCAGTAGATGCGCTCTAAATATTTAACTCCAGTAGGTGTCAGGGAATACACCTTAACCTTTCCAGTTTTTATAATGTACACAAAATCAGACTTTTCATTTTGAATTAAGATTTTATCAAATGTATTAAAGTTTATATTTGAAAAACTATTTTTATAAAGTCTGGACAAGTATCTAAATAGAAAGATAGTTTGTTCATTTTAAATCTCCTCATAAACACTTTGAGTAAAGTATAATGATTATATCACAATAAATATTAAAATCAATAAGTATAATTGAATTAGGGGACAAATGTCCAAAATAAAAGTTTATATAATATATTATAAATAAATATAAGAAAAATTTACAACCCTTGTATAAATAATTATTAATATATAATTAGAAATAATTGAATATTAAAAAAGTTAAAAATAAATGTTTAGTTTTAGATGTGAAGGGTATAAATTAAACATAAGTTAATAGTAATAAATATTTAGTAAGAGCAATAATTATAAGACAAAAAAATTAAGAATATAAAGTATATTATATATATTAATTTAATAAAATAATTTATATATTTAGGAGGAATCGTTATGAAAAAGTGGGTATGTCAAGTTTGTGGATATATATATGAAGGGGATGTTGCACCAGAAGAATGTCCAGTCTGTCATGTAGGAAGTGAAAAATTCGTTGAATTAAAAGGCGAAATGGTTTGGGCTGATGAACATAGAATAGGTGTTGCACAAGGCGTAGACGAAGAAATAGTAGAAGCATTAAGAGCTAACTTTACTGGTGAATGTACAGAAGTAGGTATGTACTTAGCTATGAGCAGACAAGCTGATAGAGAGGGGTATCCTGAAATAGCTGAAGCTTATAAAAAGAATAGCTTTCGAAGAAGCTGAACATGCTGCAAAATTTGCTGAACTTCTTGGAGAATGTGTAGTAGCCGATACAAAAGAAAACTTAAGAGTAAGAGTTGACGCTGAATACGGAGCAACTGATGGAAAATTAAAATTAGCTAAAAAGCTAAAGAATTAGGATTAGATGCTATACACGATACAGTTCATGAAATGTGTAAAGACGAAGCTAGACACGGTAAGGCATTCTTAGGTTTATTACAAAGATATTTTGGATAATAAAATTTGATTTAAATATAAAAATAGAGATTTATATAGATAAAGACCTTGCCAATTTGCATGGTCTTTTTTTAATTTGATAGATTGTCAATATAAGTGCAACATTTTATGTTTATGTTGCAGCGAAGACCTCTGCAGGTGTTTTATATCCAAGACACTTTGCGAGGTCTATTATTTATTATATTTACTACAACATCAAGCTCATTTTGAGTTATAGTAGAAAAATCAAATCTTTTAGGATAAAACTCTCTTAATAATCCGTTAGTGTTCTCATTAGTACCTCTTTGCCAAGAAGAATAAGGATCTGCGAAATAAACATCTATATTTAATCTATTCTCAATTTCATTATAATTAGCAAATTCTTTACCCCTATCGACTGTAAATGTTTTAATTAGTTTGTTTGAAATATGTTCAAATGCTTTGAAACAATGTAAGTTAAATGTTGTTGATTTTCTATTATCCATAACTTGAGCTATTAAGTATCTGCTTTTTCTTTCTACAAAAGTTGAAAGGCAGGCTTTGACTTTCCTCTACTAGATACAACAGTATCTAATTCCCAATGTCCTATACTTTTCTCTTTTTCCTAATGTCTTTTGGTCTATTTTTTATACTTTTACCTATATTAAATTTACCTCTTGTTTCTTTTGGTTTTAAGGATTTTCCTTTTCTTCTTAATTTATTTATATTGCCTTTTACAATAATATTTTTGTATATCCATCTATAGATTGTTTTGAATCCAATCTTCATAGATTTATCATCTTTAGATTCTAGGCGTAGCCTACCGGCTATTTGTTCAGGTGACCAAGTTTTGTTTAGACCATTTTCTATATACTCAATTAATTTATAGTTAGATGATTTTCCCTTTGCGCCGCAGTTCATTCTGTTATTTAGATAAATTTCATTTGCTATATGAGCTAAATATTTTCCATTAACAGAGTTTCTTTCTGATCTCTTTTGAAATTGTAGAAGCATTTCTATTAAGATGTTTTGCTATTTTTCTTATACTCCATCCTAAGCCTAAGAAATTAGCTATACAACATCTTTTCATTTATGGTAATATGTTTGTAGTTCATAATTTTATGCGTCCTTCATGTAAAGTATTTTTGTAGTTATTATTACTGTAACATGAACATAAACT
>VOFB01002791.1_pt1 | contig 18275 bp, 36 predicted proteins | sample 5384141 | NCBI WGS metagenome assembly VOFB01 (sample SAMN12384721, study PRJNA508395) | human gut metagenome | isolation source: healthy gut A | host: Homo sapiens | reverse complement strand
CGGACGCCCTCTATCTTTGGACATGATGCGCCTCGGCGAAAGCATGGCGAAGGTCTTTCCCACGCCGGCGGCGTACCCGAAGAACACCTTTGAGCCGGTGCCGCGCCCCTCGAAGCGCTCCGCCTCACCTGGCCTTCTTCCTCCTGATTCGCTGTAGGATGGCACATCGGGGTCGCCGTGGCCGCCGCCGATCCTCCCATCTCTCGAACTTCCACGTCATTTCTGCCCTTTCGCGTCGTCCCGACAGCGCCCCTGCATCCTAGCACGCCCCATCCTCAGCCGCATCTCATTCGCTATCCGTTTCCCTCAGGTTTTCTCCAAGCGCGCCAAGCTCCACTTACTCCAGCACGCCGTCGAGCATGAGGTTCACCTTCAGCACGTTCACCGCGCCTCGCCGATAATGCCCTCAACAGGGGGTACTCGGTGCACTGAGCAATAATGGCACGCACCTCTCTCTCGCCGTCCCGTTGCCGCAGCGATACGTTCCACCTGGTAATCGGCAGCGGCGGCGAGATATGGATCGAAGCCCGACCCCGACACCGTCACCAAATCACTTGGAACGGGCTGCGCGGCACGGTCGGGATGGGCCGCCCGCACCTGCTGGATGCGTTCGTCCACCGCGCGGCAAACTGTCGCTCGCCGGGACTGAGGTTCTCGGGGCTGTACCACAAAAGCGGCTGCCTCCGCATCGGAAAAGGAACGGCGTCGACCACCGTGGCCGACCCCACAAATGGGTGTCGCTTCTAAAGGGCTGTCCCACTAACTCGCTGCCGCATTTTCACCCGTCGACCTCGATATGAGCCGGTCGCCGGATATTGGAACGCTGGTAGCCGACAGCCCGTCACAGCCCAGAACGATCCCGCACAGCACACTTGCCGCGATAAACAACGCCAGGGCACTCGCGAAGCACCGCGTCACCATCTTTTCCACTCATAATGCGTTCTTCCTGTTCTCGAAAATTGCCTTCAGCGATTCAAACGAAGGCCGCCGCCATGTTGCGGCCCGGATGCCTTTACGCAACGCCGACAAGTACCATGAGCGCATCGAGCGCCTTGATAGCCGCAAAGGGAACGATCACGCCGCCCGTGCCGGCGTATACCTGCCAAATTGCGCGCGAGCAGACGTGCGGCGACGCCTCGCGACACTTCACCCCGCGCAGCAAGCGGAATGAGCGCGACGATGATAAGAGCGTTGTATATGATGGCCGCAAGCATCGCCGAGGCGGTGTGTGGCCAGATGCATGATGTTGAGCACCTCCAAACCCGGATAAAGGGGGGCACGAGCAGCGCCAGGATGACCGCGAAGTACTTCAGGTCGTTGGCGATCGAAAACGTGGTGAGGCTGCCGCGGGTCATGAGCAGCTGCTTGCCGATACGCACGATTTCGATGAGCTTGGTGGGCGAGGAATTCCAGGTCCACCATGTTGCCGGCCTCCGCTTGGCCGCCTGAGTGCCGGAGTTCGCGCCACGGCCACATCGGCTTGGGCCAGCGCCGGAGCGTCGTTGGTGCCGTCGCCGGTCATGGCGACCAGATGCCCCTCGGCCTGGTAGCGGCGGATGGCCGCAAGCTTGCCGGGCGTGGCCTCGGCAATAAAAGTCGTCAAAGCCCCGCCTCAGCGATGGCAGCGCCGTGAGGGGTTATCGCCCGTGACCATCACCGTTTTAATGCCCATGGCGCGCAAGTCGGCGAAGTTGTCGCGAATGCCCGACTTGATGATGTCCTTCGTGAATGACGCCCGAGCACGCGCGCATCATACCACCCGCGTCCCTGCCTGATCGAGACACCTCCTCGGCCACGGCGGCCACCTCCGCGCCAAAGACGCCCCCGCGCGCTTCCACGTAAGCCCGCACGGCATCGAATCCGCTTTGCGAATCTCCTCGAAACCACACCGCTCATGCGCGTTTGGGCCGTGAAGGGAACCACCGCAAAGCCGGACTGCGCCAACTCGCGCTTCGCGATGCCGAAGCGCTCGCCTTGGCGAGCACCACCACGCTGCGTCCTCGGGCGTCTCGTCGGCCAGGCTTGCCAAAGCTGAGCCGCATCGGCAAAGTTCGCGCTCGCTAACGCCGCCAACGGCAGAAAGGCCGCAGCCTGACGGTTGCCGAGCGATAGTGCCCGTTTTGTCGAGCAGGAGCACATACACATCACCGCCGCCTCGACGGCACCGCTGGTGGCCAGCACATTGGCCGCATTCAGTCGGCTCATGCCGGCACGGCAATGCCGATAGCGGACAGCAGCGCGCCGATGGTGGTAGGCGCCAGGCAATTGGAACAACGCCACCAACGAGGTGATTCCCGAGATTTCCCGCGCCTGTGTGCTGCGCGGCGGTAAATGCCCGAACAGGCGCTGGACAGCGACACCGCAAGAAACACCAACGTCAGCGCGATGAGCAAGCAGCTCGAGAGAGTCGTGAGGGAGTTTTTGCGCGCGGCCGACTCGACCATGGCGATCATCTTATCGGAAAGCTCTGACGCCTCAGCGGTCACCCGCGCTACAGCCACGGAGAGCACCGTCGTGCCTCCGGTAATCGACGACCGATCGCCGCCGCTCGCGCACGACCGGCGCCGATTCGCCGGTAATCGCGCTTTCGTCCACGCTTGCCGCCCCCATGATGACCTGCCGTCGGCGGGCACCTGTCGCCCGCGCGAACAAGGTACACCTGCCCTCGCTTCAACGTAGCCGATCCCACCGCTTGCAACCTCGATCGGCAAGAAAACGCCGACGGGTCTTCCATCGTGGCGGCATCAGCGAGGGCGGCGTTGTCTATGAGGCACGCCTCGACATCGCGTTTGGCGGAGCGCAGCGCATCGGCCTGCGCCTTGCCGCGACCCTCGATGAGCGACTCGGCAAAGTTTCGAACAGCACCGTCGCCCATAGCACCACACGCAAATTGCCGCAATGTAGCCCCACGGAGCGTCAGATATGCCCGCGAGCGCCAACGCAAGCAGCACGGTGGTCAAACAGGCCGACAGATACACCATGAGCATAACCGATTTTGAGCCTGGCTGCGAAAGGACAGCTTGGCAAAGCGTCGCAATCGCTCGTTTCGTTTCCTTTTTCATAGCTCACGCACCTTAACCTAGAACGCACGGCGAACTGCCGGCCAGAGGTCCCAGCGCAAAAGCCGGAAGAAGGGAGAGCGCGCCGATGAGCACGATGATGACCAACAGCAGCACGGCGAACAAAGCGCCGGAGGTGGAAAGCCCGACCGCCCTGTCGCCTGAACCTTTGCGCGTTAAATCCCCGGCGAGCACCAGCGCCGCAGCGAGCGGAGCCAGGCGGGCAAAGAGCATTTCCACCCCCAGCACCACATTGATCAGCGGCGTGTTCGAGTTCTCAGACCGGGAAAGGCCGCTGCCATTGTTTCCGCCGGCCGAAGTGGCCGCATACAGCAACTCGGTAAAACCGAAGGGAGCCGGAGTTCCCACCGCCGCCGCGCTGGCGGGGGCCTCATCACAAGCACCGATGCGGCAAGCAGGATGGCAAGCGCCGGTGCCACCACGATAACGACCGCCATGCATCTCGGCCGACCCAGCTTCTTTTCCCAGGTATCTCAGGAGAGCGCCCCTATCATCAAGCTCGCAACGAACACCGCCACCGTGAAGCCAAGCAGGCCCACCAACCCCGTGCCGACACGCCGCCGACCACCTCGCCAAGTCCGATGAGCGAGCGGCACCAGCGTTCCGATAGGGAGTCATGGCCCTGATTGATGCGTTGGCCGAACTGTTGAAGTAGCGCTCGTGAGCGCCGTCCACGCCGCCGACGCTGACGCCGATACGACATTCTTTCCCTCCATATTGCCAGCCGACTGATCCCGCGCCCAGATACACCGCCCCATCGGCTGAAAGCGGGGCGTGGCCGCCGTCTCGGCGACGATAACGGAGAACAGGCCCGCCGCGAGAAGCGCGAGGGACAACGCGAGCGCGCGATTCTCTGCCGACGGTCGCCCACCATGCGCCCGAAAGCAAATACCAGAGCGAAGGGGGGATGAGCGGCATCGCCGCGCATTGGAGGAGATTCGTAAGCGGCGTGGGGTTCTCCAAAGCCGAGGCGGAATCTGCCGTTGAAGCCGCCGCCGTTAGTTCCCAGCCGCTTGATAGCCACCTGGGACGATTGCGGACCGAGCGGCACGACCGCCTCGGTCACCTCCCGCACCGCCGTCGGATCATCGGCATCGACGAGAGTCCTCGGCATCGACGCTCACCGGCTCCAAAGCTGCACCGTCTCGTAGCCCTGAAACGTCTGGGGGATCCCTGCCACACTCCCACCAAAGCGAGCACCAGCGACAGGGGCAGTAGCACGTAGAGCACCGCGCGCACATCGACGAAGAAGTTCCTGAGCTTCCGCCGTCCGAAGATGCCAGGCCCCTCAGCAACGCGAATGCCACCGCGATGCCGACGGGCCGGCGAAAAGGAAGTTCTGCACCGCCAGACCAACCGCCTGCGAGAAGCGCAGCTTCGATTCGTCTCACCGGCGATAGCCGCTGCCAATTGGTGTTTCGTCACAAAGTTTCGCCGTCATATTAGCGCCGTATCGAGCGCAAGCCCGGAAAGCCTCGGGGGTTCCAAGGCGCAGTGCCTTGGCAGATCAGCAGGATGAAGAGGCCGATAAAGCTTACCGCCGTAAAGGCGAGCGCGCACTGGCGAGAAAAGCCCAATCCATGCCATCGTCCTCGCGCGCCCACAAGACGGCACGTAGAGCGCCTGAGCGGGCCCAGCGCACGCCGAATGAGAAGGGGCCGACCTTCCATCACGTCAACCAAGTACCCCGAAAGCGGGAGGCGCAGGCCACGAGAGCCAGCACGCCTGCCTGCAGAAACTCCGACCCCGCGATCGCGCCTCATCGCTGCTCACCGCCCCGCAGCAGCAAACTGCCAAATACGCCATTGCGGCGAGCGCCAACACGCCCAATGAGTAGTCACCACGAACATGATCTTGCCCTTGTCCCTCAAGATCCCGCAGGACTGTTGCCAACATCCGCCAACATTCGCGCGCAAGAGCACCACCTCGATGAATACCAGTATTAATCAGCAAGGGCTAAAGACGCCGTTAAGGTTCATAAAAGCCCGCATTAAGACGGTATTAAGATTGCAGTCCGGCAGCTCGTCTCTGCGTCTGCGTCGCATCCGCCCCGCTATTCAGCTTCAACGGATCCCAGCGCGAGCGAGCTTAGAAGCAACGGCGCCTCGAACGCTGGTGCAATGACGCCGCTTCGAGGTCATCGCCGATTTTCAACGCATGTTTGACGCAGCTCAAGCTATATAATTCACCCTGAAAGACACGTATGGCTTGTCCGGGCAACGGCAAGCCGCAACAGCAAAGGAGCATTCGCATGAAGATCGCCATCCCCAGCGAAACCGACGCCGGCCTCGAGAGCATCCGCAGCGGGCACTTCGGCCATGCCGCGTACATGACCGTCGTCGAATTCGATGACGACATGAACATCGTCGGCGTCGAGTCGGTGAAGAACGCCGATCACGATGCCGTGGGTTGCGGCGGCGTGATCGACTTCGTCTCCGGCATCGGCGTCGACGGCATTCCCACCGTGGGTATGGGCATGCCGCCGTTCACTCGCTTCACCAACGCCGGCATCAAGGTCTACCCGACACCACCACCAGCCTAACGTCGGTAACGTGGCCCGCCTGTTCGCGGAGGGGCAAGGTCGCGCTCATGGACCCCGCCAACGCCTGCCGCCACTAGAAGCGGTCTCGGCCTGCAAAGGTCACGGGGCATTTGCCCCATCGCTCGCCCAGCCCGAAGAGCGCGAAAAGCCGACGGCTCTTCGGGCTTTTTGTTTTGGGTTCGGCGCCTGGGTCGCCGAGGGCAATCGGCAAACGCCCGAACCCTGACGCCCGGAACCGCTAGTACGGCACCTCCAAGTCGCCATGGGGCCAAAGCGTCGGTGCCAGCGGCGAGAACGCCCTGGCCCGATAACGGTCGAGCGCCACCTCGGCGATCATGCCGGCGTTGTCGCCGCAGGAGGCGAGCGGCGGCATCACGAGGCGCACGCCCTCCTCGGCGCACATCTGCTCGTAGGCGGCGCGCAAGGTCGGATTGGCCGCCACGCCGCCGCCAAGGCAGAAGGTGGGCGCCCCTGTCTCGCGCAAGGCCGTGCGAGCCTTTGGCCACCTGCACGTCCACAACGGCCGCCGTGAAGCTCGCACAGATGTCGGGCACATTGAGCTCCGCCCGGCGGCGCGCTCGTTGTTGATGTCAGGTGACCACGGCGGTCTTCAGGCCCGAGAGCGAGAAGCGCAAATCACCCGAATGCAGCATGGCCCGGGGAACGGAATGGCATCCGGGTCGCCCTCGGCGGCGAACTTCGAGACGACCGCCGCCGGGGTAGCCCGAGGCCCAGCGCCTTCGCCACCTTGTCGAAGGCCTCGCCCACCGCATCGTCGATCGTCTCACCGAGCACGCGGTAATCGCCCCAGTCGGCCATATGCACGAGCAGGGTGTTGCCCCGGACACGAGCGAGACCACCGCCGGCGGCGCGAAGTCCTCCAGCCCGATCTTGTTGGCGTACAGGTGCCCTTCCAAATGGTTCACCACGATGAAGGGGATGTCAGCGCCCCAGGCAGCGCCCTTGGCGAAGGCGACGCCAACCACGAGCGCGCCCACGAGTCCCGGCGCGTAGGTGACGGCCACGGCATCGAGGTCGCGCCAGCGGAGGCTCGATCGCCCCAGGCTCGCCGCAGCGACGTCGAGCGCCTCGTCGCACACGCCGCAGATGGCCTCGATGTGCTTGCGGCTGGCAATTTCGGGAACGACGCCGCCGAAGCGGGCGTGGAAATCCACCTGGGTCGCCACCACGTCCGAGCGCAACACTCCCCCGCCGTCGATGACGGCGGCGGCCGTCTCGTCGCAGGAAGACTCGATAGCCAGAATGAGAGGATGATTTGTCGCGATCACATCGCTCTCCCGTAGGGGGAGACCTCGGTCGCCCCTGGATACGAAGCATGGCCGGGCTGCGCGTTAGCCGCTCCATCCTCGCGGCCGAGGGCGGCGCAAGAGGCGCCCCTGCGGGATTCGTCCGCGACGCTCTCGCCGTTCGGAACCGCTGCCAGGGTGATGGTGGGCAGAGGGCCTGCATGATGAGAGCGTCCTCGCCGTCGGAGTAGCGCGGGCGGCGGCCCAGCACCTCGTAGCCGAGGGCCGCATACAGCGCTTGGGCCCCGGCGTTTGCGGCACGTACTTCCAGCGAGCTCGTGCGCGCCCCCAGGTTGCGGGCGTCGTCGGCCACGCGGGCGAGCAGCACCGAGCGATGCCGTGACGGCGCCACGCGGGATCCACCCCACCTTCAGAATCTGCAGATCGCCATCGACCACCCAGCCGCCGGCATAACCCACCAGAGGCGCCTCGGCGGAAAGCGGCATCTTCGGGTCCGCGGCGTAGGCGGCCCACCATACCCGGTCGGCGCGGCCCAGCTCGTCGGCCACGAGCGTCTCGTTCCACGCATCGGTTCCCATCACGGCCGCCTCCAGGGCCGCCACATCGGCCACATGACACGCATCGAGCGGCTTGTAGGCGATGCCCCGCCGTTGGCCCGGGCGTTGGCGATGGCCGTGTCGTTCATGGTCACGTGCTTCGAGCCCCGCTTGCCCGCCAGGGCGCCGTCGGCCCGGCCAGGCGCTGCCGCTCATTCTCCTCGGCGTCCGACAGGCGCGTGTACACGGGCAGGGCGAAGGCCGGATCGTGGCGCTCGGCGTCGAAGGGATCGCACTCCCCCGCGCGCCATGAGGCCCGGAAGCGCCATCAAGAGGCCCGCGCCCGTCGGCGTCCACAGCGCCTCGGGCAGAAGGATGCCCGCGCCTTCGAAAAGCTCCACGTACTTGCGCAGGGCATCGCCCGCGATCAGGCGATCGGAGGCACTTGTCGCGCCGAGCTCTTCGGCGAAGGCATCCGCCTTGATCACGCGGTCGGCGGTCACGCGCCCGCCCCCGCGTCGCTCAGGCGGTATTCCACGGGATACACCTCGCGGCGCATGGCGTCGGCCACGACGAGCAATGACCCGCGCTCGCTCGCCTTCCACGCGCCCCCAGGCCACCGCGTCCAGCGACGAGACGCCCACAAGGCCCACCTCTAACGCGGACGCGATGCCCTTGGCACAGGCCAGGGCGATGCGCACCCCGGTGAACGATCCCGGTCCGCGCCCCACGGCCACGCAGGCGATCTCGCCGCGGCCCACGCCGGCCTGGGCGCACAGCTCATCGATACGCGGCAGTAGCTGGGTGTTCGACGCCCGCCGCGCTCCACTTCCACGCTCGCCACGCACTCGATCGACTGCGTGGCGGCATCAAGCTTTCCCAGCCCAATGGCAATGACCTCGTTGGCCGTGTCGAAGGCAAGTACGAAAGAACGCTGTGTATTCAAAGGGAGAACCTTCCCGAAAACGACAAATCAGTGCGGCCTATTGTACCCCACTGCCCGCGCGCCGCAAGATAGCGAACCCAAGATAGCGAACTGCCCGAGGTCTCTACAGCTGGCACTTTCCCAAGCGCGATTTGGAATCGTTGGCCCAGACGCACAGAAGCTGGCGCGAGCGGGAGCCGAAGGAGTGCGCGACGATGTGCCGTGCGCCGTCGCCGTCGACTGTGATGGCGATCTCCAGATAGTCGTAGGGCATGTCCTCGGGGAACTTCTCGGCCCATTCCACGAAGGCCGCTCCGTCTCCGTCGCCGTCGATGGCGCTGTAGTAGTCGATGTCCTCCAGCTGCCAGCGCGCATCCAGCCGGTACAGGTCGTAGTGGTACAGCGGCAGGCGCCCGTCGTGGTACTCAAAAGGATGTTGAAGGTGGGGCTTGTCACCGCCGCCCGCACGCCGAGGGCTGCGGCCACTCCTTGCACGAACTGGGTCTTCCCGCCCCCAAATCGCCGGTCAGAACGATGGTGTCGCCCGCATGCAGATAGGGCGCGAGCGTCGCCGCCAGCTGCTTGGTAGCCTCGGGGGTCGTAGTGGTGCGCTGATATGTCAGTCCGTTCGCCATGCTCCCATCATAGGCCGTCGGCCGCGCTTCGCAAGAGCACCCGCAGGGAAGCCGCAAAACCTGACCGAATTACCCACATTCTCTGAAGAATTCGGCAGATTCTTCTACGCCCTCTTCGTGCCATGGCGGCAGGCGTACATGACCAGCCCCACGGCCACGCCGCCAACGATGTTGCCCAAGGTCACGGAATGAGGTTCGCGAAGATGAAGTCGCCGAAGTTGAGCAGGGCCACATTGATGCCCGCCGCATCGATGAGCCCCGTGTACGCCGGGTTCAGGTAGGCGAAGATGCCCGCGGGCACGTAGTACATGTCAGCGACGCAGTGCTCGAAGCCGGCCAGCACGAAGCCCATGATGGGGAAGAAGATGGCGAGCACCTTGCCGGCGGTGTCCTGGGCGGTGTTGGCCTGGTACACGGCGATGCACACCATGAGGTTGCAGAAGATGCCCAGCACGAAGGCGTTCATCCACGGCAGCGCGTTCTTCGCGGCAGCCACCTTGGCCGTGTACACCGCCAAGTCTCCCCGCCGATGTTCAGCTGGCCGAAGAACGCCATGCAGGCGGCCAAGGCCACGGCCCCGAGGTTGCCGAGAAACACGATGCCCCAGTTGCGGAAAAGCCGTCCCCAGGTGATCTGGCCGTCGATGGCGGCGGTCACCATGAGCGCGTTGCCCGTGAACAACTCGGTGCCCATGAGGATGACCATCATGAGGCCGACGGGGAAGATGAGCCCCGACATGAGCCGCACGAGCCCGGCGTTCTCCAGGCCGTGGGCGGCCGTGGACGGAGGTGACCGCGCCGAGCCCGATGAGCACGCCGGCGGCCACCGCCAGCAGGAACAGCCGCCATGCCGGCGAGGCGGCCTTGCCCACGGAGGCCCCTCATGTAGTTGTCGGTGATCTCGGTGGGGCTGAAGATGGCCATGGTTGCTCCTCTTCGGTCAATCGTCGCGCATCGGTACGCCTCCCATCATTCCACGAGAAGCCGCGCCCGACCCCCGCGGGCCCGCCCCAATCGGGCAGCGGCGTCGCGGGCCGCCGAAGGCGGACGGAAGCGACCGGCGGACGGCCGCCGGCGGCCACAGCGGGGATGGCGGCCCAAAAGGTGCCGCTCATACAGTCATATCACCATTTTATGGGAAAGGGCGCGACACATTACCCCCCTTTCCATGGGAAGCGCGAAAGCGGGCAAGAGGGGCAGTATGGGCACCGAGGCGGCACAAGCCGCCCCGGGCGCGGAGAAGCGCCCACGTGCAACGACCCCTGGAGGGAAACATGGAGAACATGGATCGACGGACGTTCCTCAAGGCGGGGCCGGCCTGGCGGCGGGCGCCGCACTTCTGGGCGCCGCCGGCTGCGCCCCGTCGACTCCGGCAGCCAACGACGCGCTCGCCAGCACGGCGGCCGGCGAGCTGCCGGCCGACCTCAAGGAGAGCGACTTCGAGTTCAGCATCGTGGAACGCGAGCCCATTACGGAATTTGCCGCCGAGGAAACCTACGACATCGTCGTAGTAGGCGCGGGCTGTGCCGGCGTGCCCGCCGTGCTCACCGCCGTGGAGGAGGGCGCGAAGGTGGCCTGCCTCCAGAAGGAGGCCACGGTCTCGGCCAACGGCAACGGCTGCTCCTTCGTCGTAAAGGCCCACTCGAACCCCGCCGGCATCGTGCGGTGGCGCAGCGACTGGGCCCGCCTCAACGACTGGCGCATCAACAACGAGCTGTTCAACTACTATGTGGAATATGCCGAGGAGGCCGTGCCCTGGGTTATCAGCCAGGGACGCTCGGTCGGCATCGAGCCCATCGAGTTCCTCACCGACAGCTCCATCCGCTACGACGATGGCGGCGTCGTCGCCGTGTGCGATGCCACCCAGGGCCTCGAACCAGGATCTTATGGTGGCCCTGGCCCAGAAGGCGGCGGCCGAGGGCGGCGCCACGTTCTACTACGAGACCCCTGCGTGCAGCTGGTCCAGGAGGAGGACGGCACCGTAACGGGCGCCATCGGCAAGCAAAAGGACGGCAGCTACGTCAAGCTCAACGCCACCAAGGGCGTCGTGCTGGCCGCCGGCGACTACATGAACAACGAGTCCATGGTGGACCGCAATTTGCGCGACGCCGCCATGTTCCCCCTGCCTGGTGAACCACACCGGCGACGGCCACATCCTCGGTATTCTGGCGGGCGGCCGCATGGCGCCCCCGGCCATGCGCGGCAGATCCACACCAACTACATCGGCCCCTTTATGTTCTACCCCTTCCTGGCCCCTCGATGTCCACGGCAAGCGCTTCTGCAACGAGACCATCCCCATGAGCAGCCTGAACATCTCCATGTCCGCCACTTACAAGCCCGAGGACCGCGGCATCCACTTCCGCATTTTCGACTCTAAGACCGAGGGCGCCGTGGAGGGGCATTCCGGCGTGCCGCCGGTGGCCCCTCGTGGGCGAGGGAAGCGCCTGGATGGATCCGGAAACGGTGGTATCGGGCAACACCCTGGAGGACTCTGCGAGGCGGCGGGCATTCCCGTGGCCGACGGCGTCGCCGCCAGCATCGAGCGCTACAACGAGCTGTGCGCCAAGGGCTGCGACGACGACTTCGGCGTCGCCGGATCCGATATGGCGGCCATCGACACTTTCTTCTGCATCAAGGGGCGATGTGGGCATGTCGGGCATCAACGCCGGCGTCATGGTGGACAACCGCTACCGGTGATCGACACCGAGGGCGCCCCATCCCGGGCCTGTACGCCGCCGGCATCCAGGCGGGCAACCCCTGCGGCGGCATCAACTGGAGCATGCCGGGCGGTTTCTCGAACTCGCACATCTTCACCGCCGGGCGCTACACGGTCATCCACGCGCTGACCGGCGACATGACGCCCGCCCACCCGGCGAGCTTCGAGGATCTCGCCGACTCCTTCGTCGGTGAAGACGGCGGCTACGCCTGGGACAGCCCCCTCTGCGCCACAGCCATTACCGTCTGGTAAGCCAAGAACCCCTCATCCCTCCCTTTGCGACCGGGCCCCTCAGCGGGCCCGGTCGTTTCCATTCGCGGCCTCGTTAACCATGTCGATCAGCTCCTGGCGCGAGTGCACGCCGAGCTTCCGATAGAGGCTCTTCGCGTAGGTCTGCACGCTGCTCACCGAAAGGAACAGGCGCTCGGCGATCTTTTCTGGGTGTTGCCGCGATAGAGCAGCCCGAGCACCTCCCTCCCGCCGCTCAGCCCATGGGCATCGGCCATGGCGGCGAGAATCTCGATACATCGGCGGCGCCTGCAGCGCATTCCGGAGCTTGCGGGCTCGGCACCGTCAGGCGCAGGCGCACGAACCAGAGCATCCCCAGCGTCATGGCGAAGGCCGTGACGAGCATGACGGCGTTGACCACCGAGTCCATCTGTCCGGGAGAGCCCGATAAGCCCGACGGTATGGATGGCGCAGTCGACGGCCACGATGAGCATGGGCGCAGCGACCGCAGCCAGCCACCAAGGAGGTCCCGCGCTCCCATGCCCTCTTGAACCGCCACCCACAGCAGCGTGATGGCCATGGGGCGACTTGACAGGATCAAGGCCCGGCACAGCACAGCCAACGGCGAGTAGAGCAGGGCGGTGCAGTAGAGACAGGCGATGCAGAGGATGAAGAAGCCGAGCCACGGAAAGGCGCGCGCCGCTGCCGCCATGCGGCGAGGGTGAAGAGGCAGAAGGCCGGATAGAGCACGAGGGCGAAGGCACAGTGAATCCATCCATCGGAAAACCAGGTCTCGCCCCGAGCCACCGACGAGGCTCGCGAACGCCCCGCTTCCCAGTAGGTAGCAAAGCAGAATGGCCGTCGCGGGCACGGCGGCGCGCCCCGAAAGGACGGCGCGAGGCGGGACGGAAGCGGTGCTTAGGGGCATCGCAGCCAATGTGGCCGAGAATCACCAGGAAGATACTGCTCAGGGCGAACATGAGAGGGTTTGAGATGTCGCCGGTGGGCAGGGATCCGTAAGCGCCACGATGGCCTCGCCGATTAGGAACGACAGGAGCAGGGAAGGGCGAGCACGACGGCGTTGTCCCGAGGGGTCAAGCGCCGCGATGCCGCCGCGAGGGCCAGGGCAATCACTACGCCGTAAAGCGCCATGATGGCGGGTAGGCAGCCATCATCCAACGCGGGACCGCTCCGGCATCGGCGCTGGCAACGAGCGCGGCCGCGCAGGCGAGCAGCAAGGCGCCGGACCGACGATGGCCGCCGTGCTGCCGGCCACCTGTTCGGCCAGGCTGTCGCGAAACACCACGAGCACCCCACCCATAAGGGCCATGGTGACGAGCGTGATGAGGTTGCTGGCGAAGACGGGGCCTGCGACGTAGGGAGGCATGGGACCGGGCAGCACGTTCGCCGGGTAGGGGAACAGCACGAACAGCGACCAAAAGCAGGCCCAGCGCGAGCAGCAGGATGCGCAGCTTGTTCAACCTCTCTCCTCTCGAATCAGAACTGAAATCGCGCCCCATGGGGGCCGCCACCATTATACCCGCCATCTGTCCCGGCAAGGCACGTTTTCACGAGTCGTCCGCCCCAGCGCTGCCCAGCCTCGGCCGCCTGCACCACGTGGGCCATAGTGACGCGTAGTCACGCGCCGCCGAGGCCTCGGCGGCGTGATGGCGCCTTCGGGCCCCAGCACGGGCTCCACGGCGCCGAAGTCCACATCGCCGCAGAGATTGCCGGCGGCATCGAAGTGCTGATGCCCACGAGCACCGTCTGGCCCGGCGAGAAGTACTGGGACCGTAGGCGGGCGCGGCCGGTGGCGCACGACGATGTCGGCCTGCGGGTGTGGGCGGCCACATCGGCAGTGTGGGGAATGGGCCAGCGTCACGGTGGCGTGGCGCCAAGAGCATCATGGCCACCGGACGCCCGATCACGAGGCTGCGACCCGGAGCACCACGACTTGCCCGCAACGGGAATGTCGTAAATCCAGCGTCTCCAGGCAGGCCTGGGTAGCCGGCGGAAACCGGCGGGAAACGCCGGCCAGGACGGCGAACACGCGATATCTTTGGCCGGGGAGCGACGCCGACCCGTCCATCTGCGGCGGAAGCGGACGGAACATGGCATGCGCGCATCGGCATTCACGAGGTCGATGCCGGCCCCAGCTCGGCCTGCGTCGCCCGTTGGCAGCACGAAACGACGCACGGCGATGCCGGAGATCGGCCTGGCGGGCGCAGGTGCGCTCGTAGGACAAATCGTCGGGCCGCTCCCCCACGCGCACAATGGCGAGCGTCGGCGCCACGCCGTGCGCCCGGCAAGCGGTCGATGCGGGGCAGCAGGCGCCCCACAGGCCGAGGATACCTCCTTGCCGTACAGAATCCCTCGCCATCAGCTAAGCCTCTTCACGACATCGGCGTACACCTCATCGGCCATGGCGCCCCCTGCGGCGAGAAGGTCCTCCCATCTGATTGCGGTAGACGTCGGCCCGATCGACATCATCCATGGAGCCGATGTTGATGACCACGTTCAGGCTCGCCGCCATAAGCGCTGCTTTGGCGAGCACGGCGCCCGCCCCGGCATCCGAGAGCCAGCACCGAGCCGTGCCGGGCCACGCAGGACTCGATGACCTGCAGGCAGCAGGCCATGATCTCGCGGCACCTCGCAGGCGCCCACGAGCGCCTTCTGCAGCGCCGCGTTCTGGGCCGCACTCTCAGCATCGGTGTCCTTTGGGCATCCCGTAAGCGGCAGCGGGGTTCGAAGGCGCGAGCGTCCTCGTCGATGAGCGACAGCAGGTGCCCGCGTGTCGTCCAGCTCGACGAGCTCGGCCCGCATCCGCTCCTCGACATCGGCGTACTTCTTCTTGCCCACGGTGAGGTTGCCCACCATGGAAGCCAGCGCCGACGCAAGCGCCCCCCGCATAGGCCGAGGCCCCGCCTCCACCGGGAGTCGGGGCCTTTGAAGCCAGCGCCTCCACAAACTCGGTATCGACCACGCAAACCCTTCTTTCCGAAAGAGGCTCGACTCGGTGCGGTGGTACCGCGCGCAGTTCATTGAAGTGCACGAAGCACGTCCGGAGCAGAACTCCGACGGTGCACTTCAATGTTGTTTGAGCACGGCACTTCCGCTCCGAATCCGAGCCCGGACAACTACGTAAATGCTAGAACAACCCCCGTGATCGTGCCGTCTTCCATCACATCGATCTTATGGGCGGCGGGGGCCTTCCCCAAGCCAGGCATGGTCATGATGGAGCCGGTGAGCGCCACGATGAAGCCGGCGCCGGCGGACACCTTCACCTGGCGCACCGTGATCTGGAAATCGCGGGGAGCGCCCAGCTTGGTGGCGTCGTCCGAGAAGGAGTACTGGGTCTTGGCCATGCACACGGGCATCTCTCCGAAGCCCAGGGCCTCCAGCTGCGCGATCTCCTTCGCGCCGCGGGCTCGAACACCACGCCGTCGGCATGGTAGACGCGTTGGCAATGGCCTCGATCTTCTCGGCGATGGACAGGTCGTCCTCGTAGGAGAACGTGAAGGTCGGCGGAGCGCCCGGCCTCATCCCCGTTCTCGCACAAGGCCACCACCTCATCGGCCAGGGGCTGGCCGCCCTCGCCACCGCGCGCCCACACCTCGACAAAGCCACGTTCACGCCCAGCTCGCGGCACTTGGCTTCCACCAGGTCCAGCTCGGCCTTGGTGTCGGTGGGGAAGGCGTTGATGGCCACCACGCAGGGCAGGCCGTACACGTTCTGTTGTCCACGTGCTGCAGCAGGTTGGGCAGGCCCTTCTCCAGGGCCTCGAGATTCTCCTGGTTCAGATCCGCTTTGGCGACACCGCCGTGGTACTTCAGGGCGCGGACGGTTGCCACGACCACCACAGCGGAGGGCTTCAGCCCCGCCAGGCGGCACTTGATGTCCAAGAATTTCTCCGCGCCCAGGTCGGCGCCGAAACCCGCCTCGGTGATGCAGTAGTCGGCCAGCTTCATTGCCATACGGGTGGCGGTGATGGAGTTGCACCCGTGGGCGATGTTGGCAAAGGGTCCGCCGTGGACGAAGGCGGGGGTACCTTCCAGCGTCTGCACGAGATTGGGCTTCAGGGCGTCCTTCAGCAGCGGTCATGGCGCCCTCCGCCTTCAGATCGTGGGCTGTGACGGGTTTGTCGTCGTAGGTGTAGCCGACCACGATACGGCCCAGGCGCTCCTTCAGGTCGGTGATGGAGGTGGCCAAGCAGAAGATGGCCATGACCTCGCTGGCCACGGTGATGTCGAAGCCGTCCTCGCGGGGGCCGTCCACGATGTGGCGCAGCTGGCGGTCGTTCATGTCCACCACGCGCTTCCACGTGATCTTGCGCGCGATGTTGGCGGATTGATTGCGGTCACCAGGATGAGCTTGCCCGGGGCGTGCTCCTCCCACGCAGCAGGTTGTAATCGACCTTCGCCTTGTAGTTTCCGTACAGCTCAAGGTACTTTTCGTCGACGCCGGCAAGGCAGCGATCTCGCCAATAGGTTTCTGGTTCGGTCGCTCTGGGCAATTTCAACGTCGGTCAACACGTCGGGCCCTTTTTCTCATGTCGCGGCGCGCAGGCGTACCTGGCAGCCCATCGATAGATGGCGCAGCGCCGGCGGAAGGAATCGTCCTGCCGACCAAACGCTGACGCTCCCATTCTAGCGCGATGCGTCGCGCCCTGTCGCCCTCTATCCCCAAAGGGCGCAACTTCCCCTCATTGCGGGATTCCTGAAGGCATCCGCGCTCAACAGTGCCCCTAGGGCGCGATCGGCGATAAGGCGCAGGCCTTTCCAGCGTCGCTCGGTGTTCACCTCGTCGATGGTACGAGTAGCGCTCGACGACCGGCGCCAGACCGCCCGTGGCGATGACCTTTTGCCGGATAGCCCAGTTGGTCGAAGATGCGGCGCACCAGCCCGTCCACCCGGTCGGCCTCCCAACATGATACCCGATTGATGGCCTCCCACCGTGTTGGTGCCGATGACCGCCGGCGGTGCCACCCAGCGCGATGTCCGGCAGCTGAGCGCCGTGAGTGAACAGCGCGTTGGCCGAAGTCTGCACGCCCGGCGCGATAACGCCGCTGCGGAAGCGGCCGTCGCGATCGATGACCTCGATGTGTGGCCGTTCCGAAGTCGACCACCACCACCGGCGCCCCCGTAAAGCGCCCCGGCCGCCACCGCAGTCGGCCACCCGGTCGGCACCGATCTCGTGGGGGGTTGGGGTAATCGGCGTCGAAAAGGCCTCGGCCGTCTCGGCATTGCACACCAGCGACCGCGCGCCGGTGGCGTCCTTGATGGCCTGCATCCAGGCCTTGGTCAGTTGGGCACCACCGAGGCGACCGCCGAGGCGCGTACCTGGGAAAGATCGAGGCTCTCGAGGGAAAAAACAGCGTGGAGAAGACGATGCGCAGCCTCGTCGGCCGCCGCCGATTGGTGGCGATTCGCCACATCGCGCGCAGAGAATCCCCGCGTAGACCCCGATTACGGTATGGGTGTTACCGATGTCAATAGCAAGCAACATAATTATGACAATCTTCCTCAGTTTTCCAGTGAAACGCCCCTTTGTTTGCGTATAGTTAGCGCATGAGAGATTATAGCAATGTTCAACGATATGCCCCCGACGGGCATTCGTCGATATGACGAGAGAAAGGCAAGACCATGATAGAGACACCGAGCCGCATCCTTGTCGTTGACGACGAGCCTTCCATCACCGAATCTGTCAGCTACGCGTTGAAAAAGGAGGGCTACGAGACCGACGTCGTCGACAACGGCGAGGACGCCTTCGCGTTGGCAAGCGCCAACAACTATGATCTGTTTTATCTTGGATATCATGCTGCCGGGCATGGACGGCTACGAGCTGTGCCGTCGGCTGCGTTCTGAAGACCACGGCCCCCGTGCTGTTCCTTTCCGCCCGCGACACCGAGCTGGACAAGGTCGTGGGCCTGGAGATCGGCGGCGACGACTACCCGCCAAGCCCTTCGGCGCGCGAGTTGATCGCCCGCGTCCGCGCGCTGCGCCGCGGCCAGGGCGGCGAGTTCCCGGCGCGAGCAATTCCATCACCGCTTCGGGCATCACGCTGACGAGGACGCCCACACCGCCGCCGGCGACCACGGCGAGATCGACCTGACGCCCCGCGAGTTCGAGCTTTGGCCTCGCTCATGAAGAACGCCGGCAAGGTGGTCTCCCCGCGAGGATCTGCTCCGCGACGCCTTGGGCTGGGAGTACTTACCGAGAATCAAGACGGTGGACACCCACATCGCTGCCCGTGCGCGACAAGACCACGCCGCCGGCTACGACCCGGCCCTCGGGAAACGGTGCGCGGCTACGTTACCGCTTCAAGGCGTAAGCCGACTCGCGAGAAA
>VOFB01003661.1_pt1 | contig 18284 bp, 25 predicted proteins | sample 5384141 | NCBI WGS metagenome assembly VOFB01 (sample SAMN12384721, study PRJNA508395) | human gut metagenome | isolation source: healthy gut A | host: Homo sapiens | reverse complement strand
CGATCCTGGAGTCGGAAAACGGCGTGCCACATCACCGTGGACGCGGACGCAATGGAGTATATCTGCGCCGCCTGCGCAGGCGACGTCCGCAAGGCGCTCAACGCCGTCGACCTGCTCTGTATGCCGCGCCCCGGCCAGGACGCCGTTCATATCGACCTGGACGGCGCGCTGCAGGCCGCGCAGACGAGTTCGGTCAAAACGACCGGGACGCCGACTATCACTACGATCTGCTCTCCGCCTTTCAGAAGAGCATACGCGGCTCCGATCCGGACGCCGCCGTCCATTATCTGGCGCGCCTGCTCAGCGCGGGCGATCTCGCGTCAACCTGCCGGCGGCTCATGGTAACCGCCGCGGAGGATATCGGCCTGGCCTATCCGAACGCACTGTTTATCGTGAAGTCTGCGGTGGACATCGCCCTGCAGGTGGGCCTGCCGGAAGCGCAGCTCCCCCTTGCCGACGCGGTCATCCTGCTCGCAACCGCCCCCAAGTCCAATTCGGGCGGGAAAGCGATCTGGGCGGCCATGGCGGACGTGGCGGCGGGCAACTATTCCGACGTGCCGCTGCACCTGAAGGACAGCCATTACAGCGGGGCGAAAAAACTCGGCCGGGGCCTGACCTACCGCTACCCCCACGAATACCCGAACGGCTGGGTCGAGCAGAGCTATATGCCGGATAAGCTGAAAGGCAAAACCTATTACGAATACGGAAACAACAAGCTGGAAAAGGCAACCGAGGAGTACTGGAAGCGAGTGAAGGGAAAGACGACAGATGACAAAAGAAGGAAAAAGCGCTGACAATCAATAGCGAGCTCAGCCGGCTGTATCCCGAGGCGGCCTGCTCGCTCACCTACACAAACCCGCTTGAGCTGATTATCGCAACCGTCCTGTCAGCCCAGTGCACGGACGCGCGGGTGAACATCGTGTCCAGGGACCTGTTTGCGCGCTACCGCACCGCAGAGGATTTCGCAGGCGCCGATCCCGACGAGCTGATGGAGATTATCAAGCCCTGCGGTTTTTACAAGAACAAGGCGAAAAAAAACATCCAGGGCCTCTGCCGCGGCGTGCTGGAACGCTTCGGCGGCGAGCTGCCCGGCACCATGGACGAACTGCTCACCCCTGCCCGGCGTGGGCCGCAAGACGGCGAATCTCGTGCTCGGAACCGTCTTTAACGACCCCGGCATCGTAGCCGATACGCACTGTATCCGCCTTAGCAACCGATTCGGGCTCTGCGTCCGAAGACCCCGTCAAGGTGGAACAGCAGCTCACAGCCCTCATCCCGAAACCGGAACGGCTCGTATTCTGCCACAGGCTGATCTATCACGGCCGCGCCGTCTGCACGGCGCGTTCCCCCAAGTGCGGAGAATGCACGCTCGCCGCTTTGTGCTCCTACAAGCACAAGAACTTAACATGAGCTGCGTTCATGGCGGCAAAGCCGCACGGTAAAAACCTGTATAAAAAGGAGACGGCAAAACGCCGTCTCCTTTTGCATAGGGCAATATTTTCGATTAATACATGCCGCCCATGCCGCCGTCCATGCCGCCGCCGGCAGGCATCGGAGCGGGGGGCTCCTTAATATCGGCAACGAGCGATTCCGTCGTCAGCACCATGGACGCCACGGAAGCCGCGTTCTGCAGACGCGCTGCGGGTCACCTTCGCCGGGTCGATGATGCCGAAAGCGAACATGTCGCCGAACACTTCGCGGTACGCGTCATAGCCGTAGTTCTTCTCCGTAGAGCTGAGAATCTTGTCAACAATAACCGCGCCTTCAATCCCCGCGTTTGCGGCGATCTGATAAATGGGCGCGCGCAGCGCTTTCAGGATAATGGAAGCGCCGGTTTTTTCATCGCCTTCCAGGGTATCCAGCACCGCGTTGACAGCCGGAATCGCGTCGAGCAGCGCCACGCCGCCGCCGGCGACCATACCCCTCTTCCACAGCCGCACGGGTCGCGGAGAGCGCGTCCTCAATGCGCAGTTTCTTTTTCCTTCATCTCCGTCTCGGTCGCAGCGCCGACCTTGATGACGGCAACGCCGCCGGAGAGCTTCGCAAGACGCTCCTGGAGCTTCTCCTTGTCGAACTCGGAGGTGGAATTTTCAATCGCAGCCTTAATCTGCAGGATACGCGCCTGGATCTCCTCCTGCGCGCCCGCGCCGTCTACGATAATGGTGTTTTCCTTCTGCACCTTGACCTGGCGGGCACGGCCGCACTGGTCGATGGTGGCGTTCTTCAGCTCCAGGCCGAGATCGCCGCTGATCACTTCGCCGCCGGTCAGAATGGCGATATCCTGCAGCATCTCCTTGCGGCGGTCGCCGAAGCCGGGGGCCTTGACCGCAACGCAGGTGAACGTGCCGCGCAGTTTGTTGAGGATCAGGGTGGCAAGCGCCTCGCCCTCGATGTCCTCCGCGATGATCACAAGCTTTTTGCCCGTCTGCACGACCTGCTCCAGCAGGGGCAGGATGTCCTGAATATTGGAAATTTTCTTGTCGGTAATCAGGATATAGGCGTCGTCGATCACAGCCTCCATCTTGTCGGAGTCGGTCACCATGTAAGGCGTGATGTAGCCGCGGTCAAACTGCATGCCTTCCACGACTTCGCTGTACGTCTCAGCCGTCTTGGACTCCTCGACGGTGATAACGCCGTTTGCGGAAACTTTCTCCATCGCCTCGGAGATCAGCTCGCCGATCATTTCGTCGCCGGCGGAGATGGTCGCGACATGCGCGATATCCTTGCTGCCGGAAACCTTGACGGAATTCTTGGCGATCGCCTCAACCGCGGCGTCAACCGCTTTCTGAATACCCTTTTTGACAATCATGGGATTGGCGCCGGAGGAGATGTTTTTCAGCCCGTCGCGGATCATGATCTGCGCAAGCAGGGTCGCGGTGGTGGTACCGTCGCCGGCCACGTCGTTGGTCTTGGTCGCAACTTCCTTGACAAGCTGCGCGCCCATATTTTCAAACGGGTCGTCCAGCTCAATTTCCTTTTGGCAATGGTCACGCCGTCGTTGGTGATCAGGGGCGCGCCGTATTTCTTGTCGAGCACGACATTGCGGCCCTTGGGGCCGATGGTGATTTTTACAGTATCGGCCAGCTTATCTACGCCGGTCTGAAGGGCCTTTCTGGCCTCTTCGCCGTAAACGATCTGTTTCGCCATGTTCATTTCCTCCTATTCAGTCCTCGACGGTCGCGAGAATATCGCCCTGTTTTACGATGATATACTCCACGTCGTCGATCTTTACTTCGGTGCCCGAATATTTGCTGACAATCACTTTCTGTCCCTTGGACACGGTCATGTCAACCTGCTTGCCGTCCACAAGTCCGCCCGGACCGACCTCGATCACTTCGGCAACCTGGGGCTTCTCCTGTGCGGAGGCCGTGAGAATAATACCGCTTTTGGTCGTCTCTTCAGCTTCTACCATTTTGATGACGACTCTGTCAGCCAACGGTTTCAGATACATTGCAGAATCCTCCTTGTCTAATCCTTTTGTCGTTTAGCACTCAAGTGCGTCAAGTGCTAAAATCTATTACCTGTTATACCAAAACAGCGGGTAAAAGTCAAGAGGGAAATGCGAAATTTTCAAAATTTTCGCATTTCCCCTGTCATTCCATATTTCCGAGTGCTAATTCTCAGGCGAACACGGCCGGCGCCGGCTGCGGAGTCCCTGCGCGGCAGGTGTTTCCGAGGCGGGCAGAATGAAGCGCAGCGCGGCGGGAAGCACCTCGACAGTGCAGGAATTCCCCGTCGTCGTCTCCCCGTCCGCACACATGGCAAACGGCTTGGGCGAAGTAATCCGCACCCGCCGGGCGCGCCCGGTCCTGAGCAGCCGGCTGAGCTCTTCGTGGCGGCCGGCCTTGTACTTTCCGACAAACGTGGCGACGGTCAGGCGGGACATGCCCTTCGCCACGGCGACGTCCAGCATTCCGTCGGTCACCCGGGCCTTCGGCGCGGCCTGAAAACCGCCGCCGTACACACGCCCGTTTGCTGCGACGGCGAGGGTCGCCCGTCCCTCATAGAACAGCGCGCCGTCCAATTCCACGCGGCATCGAAACGTTATCCGCTGCAAAACGAATAAAAGAGCGACACGTAATAGGCGAGGTTCCCGCTCATAAACTTTTTGAACCGGCGCACGTTGTATGCAACGTTTGCGTCGAAACCGCAGTTTACGATGTTGATGCACACCCCGTCGTTGTATCTGAGAATATCGATCGTCTCGCTCTTCCCATGCACCAGGGCCGCAAGATCTCCGAACGGCAGACCCGGAAACACCTTGATAAAGTCGTTGCCGGTGCCGGAGGGATAAGCCGCAAGTTCCACGTTGCGATAGCCGTAGCAGCCGGCCAGTACCTCTCCCAGCGTCCCGTCGCCGCCGACGGAGTAGATGCGCAGCGGCGCGCCTGCAGCGGCGTGCGCCCGGGCAATCTCGGTCGCGTGCCGGGGATATTCGGTCAGAGCGATCTCATAGGGCTCGTCCAGATCAGCGAAAACCCGCTCTATTTCTTCTATGTACTGCCGGGACCGGTCTTTGATACCGGCGGCAGGATTGATGATAAACAGGTGCTTCAAATCGCAGCCTCCCGCTTAATGCAGACGGTCCCGCAGGGGCCGTTCGCATGTTTTTGGTAAAGCAAGGCCCGGAACGGATCGCGCCCCGGGCCGGTTGTCATACGATTTTGGACCTTTTCGCCTGCTGGCGCACCGTGATGGTATCGCCAAGCGGCGACTGCTTCCGCTTGCTCCTGTCCCGAGCAGAATGGGCGGCTCGCCGTCCGTCACCGTTTTCCGGTAATCGTCACCTTGTAGACCTCCTCATCAGAGGGCAGGTCGAACATGAGCTGGCGCATGAGCGATTCCATAATCCCGCGCAGCCCCCGCGCGCCAGTCTTGCGCTCCGCCGCCTTTTTCGCAATGGCGTGCAGCGCGTCTTCCGTCAGGTCCAGCTCCACTCCGTCCATGCGGAACAGAGCCTGGTACTGCTTGAGCAGGAATTGCGCGGCTCGGTCAGAATGCGTACGAACGCGCCCTCGTCCAGCTGGTCGAGCGAAACGATCACGGGCAGCCGGCCTACAAGTTCCGGAATCAGCCCGTATTTCACAAGGTCGTACGGCTCGGCCTTTTTCAGCAGATTCTCCGCCTCTTTCGCCTTTTTGGACTTTACGTCCGCGCCGAAACCCACGGAAAACGTATCGGTACGCTTTTCAATAATCTTGTCCAGGCCGTCGAACGCGCCGCCGCAGATAAACAGGATATTGCGCGTGTCAATCTGAATCAGGTCCTGGTGCGGGTGTTTGCGTCCGCCCTGCGGCGGAACGCTCGCCACCGTCCCTCCAGAATCTTCAGCAGCGCCTGCTGCACGCCCCTCGCCGCTCACATCGCGGGTAATGGAGGGGTTCTCGGACTTGCGCGCAATCTTATCCAGTTCGTCAATATAAATGATGCCGTTTTCCGCGAGCTCCACATCGAAGTCCGCCGCCTGAATCAGGCGGAGCAGGATATTCTCCACATCCTCGCCCACATAACCGGCCTCGGTCAGCGTCGTCGCGTCGGCAATGGCAAATGGTACGTTCAGCGTCCGTGCGAGCGTCTCGGCGAGCATGGTCTTGCCGCAGCCCGTAGGGCCAAGCAGCAGCACATTGCTCTTCTGCAGCTCCGCCTCGCCTGCCGGCTGTTCGTTTGCAATCCGCTTATAGTGGTTGTAAACCGCGACCGAGAGGGAGACTTTCGCCTCGTCCTGGTTGATGACGAATTCGTCCAGAATCGCCTTGAGTTCGGCGGGCTTCATCAGGTTGATCTGCTTTGAGCTGGACTTTGCCGGCCTGCCGATGATATCGCTGCACATGGCGACGCATTCGTCACAGATAAAGGCGTTGGCGCCCGCAATCAGCCGGCCCACTTCGCTCTGCGATTTCCCGCAAAAGGAGCAGGCCGCTTCGTCGTAGATCATATTTTTTGCCATTGAATACACACAATCCTTCTTGGACTTAATTTATTCTCTCTGGTGTCTGTGCCGTCCCTTCGGACCCGCCTGCGCTTATTCCTTGGTTGCAATCACCTTGTCGATCAGGCCGTATGCCTTTGCTTCCTCGGGCGTCATGAAATGGTCGCGGTCGGTGTCCCGCTCGATGACCTCAAGCGGCTGTCCGGTGTTCTTGGCCAGGATCTGGTTGAGGCTCTCGCGCACGCGCACGATCCGGTCCGAATGAATTTTAATGTCGGACACCTGTCCCTGCAGTCCGGACATGAGCGGCTGATGGATCAGAATCTCGCTGTTGGGCAGCGCCAGGCGCTTGCCCTTGGTGCCCGAGGAGAGCAGGAACGCGCCCATGCTCGCGGCGAGACCGACGCAGATGGTGGATACGTCGCACTTGATATATTTCATCGTGTCGTAAATCGCCATGCCGGCCGTAATGGAACCGCCCGGGCTGTTGATGTAAAAGTGGATGTCCTTGTCCGCGTCCTGCGCCTCCAGATACAGCATCTGGGCGACGACGAGCGAAGCCGTCACGTCGTTGACCTGGTCGGAAAGCATGATGATTCTGTCGTTGAGCAGCCGGGAATATATATCATAGGACCGCTCTCCGCGGTTGGTCTGCTCGATTACCATTGGGACTAAACTCATGGTCGTCACTCCTTGTTTTTCGTCCATTCTAGTATGGACGGATTTGAAATATTTATGCTTTGGTCGCGCGCTTGGTAGTAATCTTGGCGTTGGCCATGACGTATTTCAGCGCCTTGTCCACCGCAATATCCTCCGCGAGGCGTTCGGAGGGATAAAGTTCTTGATCTGCTCGAGGTCAACCTCGTACTGTTCGGACATGCGCTTGTACTCCGCCTCGATCTCCTCTTCGTCCACGACAATCTTTTCCGCTTTCACAATCTCTTCCAGCGCCAGGCGGGACTTGACCGTCTTTTCCGCCGTCTCGCGGAACGTGGAGCGGAACTTTTCCATATCGCTGCCTGTGAACTGCAGGTAGGTCTCCAGATTCAGGCCCTGCTGACGCAGGTTGCCGTCGTATTCCTGTACGATGCTGTTGATCTGGTTCTCAATCATCGCGTCGGGCACATCCGCTTCCATGCCCTCGATCACCTTGGTGATGACGGCCTCTTCCGCCGCGCGCTCCGCACGGGCCTGCGCGCGCTCCTCCATGCCCTTTTAATGGATTTCTTATAGTCCTCCAGCGTGTCGAACTCGCTTACGTCCTTTGCGAACTCATCGTTGAGCTCCGGCAGCTCGTTGAACTTGATTTCAAAAATCTTCACCTTAAACACAGCCGGCTTGCCTGCGAGCGACTTCTCGTGGTAATCCTCCGGGAAGGAGACGTTCACTTCCACGTCCTCGCCGATGGACTTTCCGATCAGCTGCTCCTCAAAGCCCGGGATAAACTGGCCGGAGCCGATCGTCAGGCTGTGCTTTTCCGCCTTGCCGCCCTCAAAGGCCACGCCGTCGACAAAGCCCTCGAAGTCGATCACGACCGTGTCGCCGTCGTCAACAGCGCGGTCCTCCACGCTGACCAGCCGGCCGTAGCTTCTGCGGATGCGCTCCATCTCCGCGTCCAGCTCCTCGTCCGAGATCTTGGAGGAGGGTTTCTGCGCCTTGATGCCGACATACTCGCCCAGCTTCACTTCCGGGCGGACGGGGATCTTCGCCTTGAACGTATAGCCCGCAGCGTCCACCTTTTCAATCTCGACCTCGCCGCGGCCGACCGTGTCCAGCCCGGCTTCGGCGACAGCCGCATCATACGCCTCCGGATACGTTGCGTTGACAGCCTCTTCATAGAAAACGCCCTCGCCGAGCATTTTCTCTATAATTCTGCGCGGAGCTTTGCCCTTGCGGAAGCCCGGGATATTAATTTTGCTCGCATTTTTTGCAAAAGCCGCGTCGACAGCTTTCTGGAAAACCTCCGCTTCCACTTCGATCTCCAGCTCCACGATGCTCTTCTCCAGCTTTTGTAACGCTGTTCAGTTTCATTGAATCGTCCTCCAGTTTTATATGTTCATTGCGCATTTTACATAGTTATTTATTTTACCATGAGTTTATGCGTTTTGCAAGTACCCTAGTTCCTCGACTTTCGCCGAATCGCCGATTTTCAGCCGGTAAACAGCCGTTCGTCCGCAATCATACGGAAAACCGCCCAAAACGCGCCCTGGCCGCACTGCAAAGCGCCCGTACTCCCAGCCTGCTCCTTTCGTTTCCCGCGCGCCTGCGTCCCCGCCGCTACACACCAGCGCCCGCGCAAGCGCGCTCCGGCCATCCGCCTTTGCCTGCCCGGCCTGCGGCGTATCCGCTCCGCCTGCGCCACTCCGCGTCCAGCCTGCGCGCCGTTATGTATGTGCCGGCCGCACCGCGCCTTCCGCCCGGACTCCCCGAAGTTGCCCAAAACACAAAGCGCAAGCGCTTGCAGCAGGCGGGTTTATCTTGCCTGATCAACCAAAACAGAAAAATGTTCCGCATAGGGAACGAACGCCTTAAAATCTAAAAATCCCGCTTGACATTGCGGCCGTTAGGTGGCATAATGATGTAAGTTAATTTTATTTAAAAACCAACCAAAAAAAGGATGATTATTTTGAATACCTATGCAGCATATCGTGAAAAATACAGAGCGGAGCTTGATGAAAACGCGATCCCATTCTGGCTCAAGTACGGACAGGACGCAGAGCATGGCGGCCTGTATACCTGCCTTGACAGGACGGGAACGCTCTATTGTACCGACAAGAGCGTCTGGATGCAGGGGCGCTGCGGCTGGATTTTCTCCTATCTGTGCGGCCTGTACGGATACAGAGAGGACTACCATGCGTTTGCGAAGAGCTGCCTGGGTTTCTGGACGCACACTGCATCGATCCGCAGGACGGCCGCATGTATTTCTCCGTAACGGGGGACGGCCAGCCGCTGCGCAAGCGCCGCTATTTCTTCAGCGAAACGTTTTATATCATCGCCTGCGCGGAGTACGCCTCTGTGTTCGGAGACGAAACCTATATGGAAAAAAGCGCGCCGGTATTATGATTTTGTAATGCGGATCTACCGCGACCCCAGTACGGACCCATATAAAATTACGCCGAAATACACGCCCGGCGTCCGCCCCTCAAAGCGTACGCCGAGCCGATGATCCTGCTCAACGTCTCGCATATCATGAGCCGCTGCGACAGCGCAAACGCCGCAAATACGACGCAGCCGCCAAGGAGCTGACCGATACCATCCTGCGGCTTTTCTACAAGCCGGGCTGAAAGCGCTGCTTGAAACGACAGGGCCCGACGGCGAATTCCTGCGCGATGCGTTCGGCGGCCGCACCATGAACCCCGGCCATTCCATCGAGGGCGTCTGGTTCCTTGTCACCCAGGCGAATCAGACGGGCGACAAAGCGATTCTGGAAAAAGGCGGAGGAAATATACGCCTGGGCAATGGAACGCGGCTGGGACCGCGTCTACGGCGGCCTTCTGTCGTTTGTCGACGTACTTGGCTTCCCGCCCGAAGCGCTGGAGCACGACATGAAGCTCTGGTGGCCCACCTGCGAAACGATTATTTCCTCGCTCATGCTCTTTGAGGCGACCGGCCGCCAGGAATACTGGGATAATTTTGTAAAGGCCGATGCGTTCGCTTTCTCCTGCTTCAGCGACCGAGACGGCGGCGGCGAATGGTACGGCTATCTGCACAGAGACGCAACTCCGACCCTGCCCGCCTGCAAGGGAAATCTTTTCAAAGGCCCGTTCCATGTGCCGCGCATGCTCGCAATCGCCGAGCGCTGCCTGAGCCCGCCTGGAAGCAAAAGCGAATTGACGTACATCTGCCGCGCAGATGTCGCTGTCAACGATACATCACCCCCGAAAACCGGCGCGTCTGCGCCGGCTTTTCTATTCCGCACACGGCCCGACGGACTGAACCAGGCGGCGACCGCGCCGCAGTTCTGGACGCCGCCTGCCTGCTTAAGCATGGATTCGCCGGAATAAACCTTGACATTTTTCCCTGCGCTTGGTATGATTATAAAGCCTGTTTATTGGGATGTAGCCAAGCGGTAAGGCAACGGACTTTGACTCCGTCATGCGTGGGTTCGAATCCGCCATCCCAGCCACCTCGGGCAAGCTATGTATCGCTTGCTCCGACTTTTTAACAACAGTCAGAGCGCGCTCACGCCGCCGCTCCTCCTTTTTCGCAAAAGGTCACGCACGTCAGAACAGCGGCTTTTTCGCTCCGTTTCCGCTGCGCGCGGAGATGCGCCGAACGCGGCCGTTCTTCCTTTCAGCATCAAAACATGCGCTTTGATGTTGGTTCGAGATGTAACAATCCCGGCATTCCTGCTCGGCCAGAGCGCTCTCGCGGCGGCTCGCTGTCGCTACCAACTTTTGCGGGCTGCGGGAGTTTCTCTCCATAAGCCGAATAACCTGAAATATCTTTTTCATAACCCTTTCACGTCGGAACGAGTTGCGCTCGTTCCGATTTTTCATTCAGCTTTTTCCGTTGCTGCGCTGAATCCTATTTCAGTCTTGGCCGTTTCTTATCCCCATATAAGGTTACCGCCATCAAACTTTGTATGCCAAAAGCCTTGACGCGCTTTCCCATCCCTGTTATATTATAATTAACTAATATTATCCTGCTGGCACAGGAGGGGATATAGATGAAGAAACTTTGCATATTGTCACTTGTATGTCTACTTCTGTTCACCGCCTGCACGCACGGGAACTATCCTCCTGCATCCAGCACGTCAACCAGCCTCTCATCCCCCGACTCGGCCCCCCTTAAGGATGTTGTAATGGTATGTTCTGAAATATTGGACCATCCATCTATACGTCTTTTACGATTGGGCTTTTTTGAAAAAGCATATGAGTTACAGGGATATACGCCTATGGCCAGTGGTTTGACGGAAGGCTCTGCCGCCGAACTGTATGCGGAATGGGCGCGGGCAATCGAAACGAATAATGCACAGGGAGTCCTTATATGGCAATGGGACGCATCACTATATAGCATTATTCCTCCTCAGCGTGAAAAAGGAGTGAAAATTGTAATTCCTTATACAGATGTCAGCGCCTATAATGACCCAAAAGATCCAGAGGATTCACGTGTATTAGCCGGAACAATTGATGCAAACCCGATTTGTGACGAAGGGAAAAGACTTTCCGACGCAGCGGAATATATCGTAAACCGGCTTACCCAAAAACGGCGTCACTTCCGGAACCATCGCATTTCACGGGAACAGCTATTATCAGCCTGCATTCCGGGAATATATAGAGGCAAACAGCAGCTTTTCCGTTGTGGACGGGTTCGTCAGTGACGGTATAGACAACACCCCGACAATCCGCAACATGGTTGAAAACAACGATATTGTCGCCGTTTACAATCCACTTGGTTCCCCCGCTGAATGGTCGGCTGTTTTGGCGCCATCGCCAAAGCAGGCCAAAATCGTCTATATAGCCGGCGTTACAAGTGAAGACAATCTTCATGCGCTAATAGACGGGGAAATAGATGCCATTGTGTCGAGCCCCTGTTACGAAGCGGGTTATATTGGCATGGAGATGCTGGATCGGGTCTTGCAGGGCGAAACCTTTGCGGAGGACGCATGGCAGCCCGCGCTGCCCTCCTATATTGTCACCGCGGACGGCGCCGGTAAAACGGCCCGGATTTCTATCTTGACCAATACGCCCGCGCCGAAGCCATGTTCGGCCCTTCATGAACTGCAGTGGTCAAAGTCGCCGGCCGAAAAAAGAGGCCCCGCAAAATGTCGGGGCGCTCTTTATGACTTGCGATGCTGAGATACTTTCATCGCACGCATAAACCAGTTGGGAATTCCTGCTCTGCGGCCTGCGGACACGCCACACTTCGCCGCAATACCGGACAGTGTATCAACTGTGTAAATCTCCGCCGCTATTGCATCCTCCCGGGGCTTGCTGTATACTGAAACACAGAGTACAAACAGGAGGTCGCCATGAGCAGAAGATCAAAATACAAACGTCCATTCAAAGCGCGGTGGAATACTGGAGCCGCCGAATCGACGAAGACGAAATCAGTACTGACTGGCGGGAAGCCGACACGCACTGCTGGCGCTGCGGCTGTCAAAGAAATCTGGAACGCTGCCATATCGTGCCGCATACCCTGGGCGGCACAGACGAACCATCCAATATCGTCCTGCTGTGCAAACGCAGCCACAGGGAAGGCCCCAATGTAACAGACCCCGAAATCATGTGGGATTGGATCCGCGCATACCGAGTCCCCTTTCTGGAGACATTTTGGATCATCCGGGGGCAGAAGGAGTATGCGTTCATTTACGGGAAGCCGTTATACCGGGAGATACAAGATATCTGCAGCCGGGCGTCCGTCCCGCTGGATACAGCGCAGGAACAGTTTGATCTTCTGCTGGGCGAAGTTAAGCGCAGCGCAGGCATACATTTCGGTCAGCCGTATTCAACACGGCGACAATCGCCGGCTTATACCGCATGAATCTCAAAAAGCTCGCCGCTTCCTATGGGGTTGCGTTTCCCCTGGAACAGGACGAGCCTTCGCCGACGCCCCCGCCCTGGTGGTTGTAAGAAGCAGATAAAAAAGGGCCTCCCGCCTCTGGCGGGGGCCTTTGAAATGACGATTACTTGTTGTTGGAAAGCTGGTTGATAATATCCAGAATTTCAATATCATTGACCGATTCTGGCTTCGGCGCAGGCACGCTTGTCACCAGGTTGTCAAACAACCCGCCGCTGATGGGCTTTGTCATAATCGAAGCCGGTTGCAATCACCGTGATGAGAATTTCATCCTCCATCGTCTCGTCGTAAGACGTACCCCAAATGATGTTCGCATCCGGGTTCGCTTCCTTGGTGATCATGTCGGCGGCAAGCTCGACCTCTTCGAGCGTAATGTCCAGCGAGGAAGTAATTTTGAGAACCAGGCCCTTTGCGCCGGAAATGGACGTCTCCAGCAGCGGGCTGGAATCGCCATCTTGGCGGCTTCCTCCGCCTTGGTCTTGCCGACCGCTTTGCCGGTGCCCATGTGCGCGTAGCCGGCGTCCTGCATAATGGTGCGGATGTCGGCAAAGTCGATATTGACCATGCCCGGCACCTTAATCAGGTCGGAAATGCCCTGTACGCCCTGCCGCAGCACATCGTCTGCAAAATAAAGGCGTTCATCATCGTGATTTTCTGGTCGACGACATGCTTGAGCCGTTCGTTGGGGATAACGACAAGGAGTCCACCCTGCCTTCATCTCCTCTATGCCCGCCTCCGCCGTCTCCGCATTTTGCGCCGGCCCTCAAACCCGAACGGCTTTGTGACGATGCCGACAGTGAGAATGCCCATGCTCTTTGCGATTTCCGCAACAACGGGCGCCGCGCCGGTACCCGTACCGCCGCCCATGCCCGCCGTAATAAACACCATATCCGTTCCCTGAGCGCCTCTGCGATCACCTTGCTCTCCTCCGCGGCGGCCTTGCCCTTGAGCGGATCCGAGCCCGCGCCCATACCGCGCGTCACTTTCTCCCCGATCTGGATTTTATGCGTGGCCGAGGAATTGTAAAGCACATGCAGGTCGGTGTTCACAGCGACGAATTCAACGCCCTGAACCCCGGCTTCCCGCATGCGGTTGACGGCGTTGTTGCCCGCGCCGCCGACGCCAATTACCTTTATGTTAACAATCTGGTTCTGTTCATCGGAAATCTGAAACGGCATTCAAATGACACTTTTTCCTGTACTTATAATATCATATTTTTTACGCCATAATTCAATAGGCAGATAGGAAAAAGCGCAAATTTCCATAATTTTTAATTATATTGAGGCCTATAGTAGACTCGATTGGCGTCCGTCGCGTCAATTTCCGCCTTGGTGTCCAGCGGGTTTTCCTCCAGCACCTGCGCAATCATCTTTATCTTAACGGAAAGGTCGCTCATCGTACCGAGCTCGCACTGGATCACATCGTTGTAGACAAAGGACAGGTCGTGCCGCTTTGTCACGTTGATGGATGTTGCACCGTCTAAAATCCCTGCGCTCTTGAGTTCGGTTACAAGCAGGCGGATCAGCTCCGCCGCGTTCTCGTTGCCGAATTCTGCCGTTTCGCCCGGCTCGAACTTCCCGAGCTCCGCGCCGATGACCTCCACCGTCGTCTCCGGCAGCTGCGCGGCCAGCTCCAGCATTTTGGAGTCGGCGTCGATCAGCACGTATCCCGCCGCCGTTTTTACCGCCGCAACGGCCGTGGTGTCCTCCACGTGTATCTCCAGCGTATCGGGGAGCTTTCGCTTAATACTCACAGTCTTGAGGTACGGGAGCTGTTTTACCATCGACTGCTCAATCTCGAACTTGTCCAGCCGGAACATGTTCTGGCCCTCCAGAATCCCGGAAGCGCTTTCAATCTTATCCTTAGCATACCGGGAATCGCCGATCACTTCAATATTGATAATGTTAAAAATATCGTTACGGATGAAATCACCGCAATCCCCACGAGCAGCAGAACGATCATTATGTACAAAATCGCGTTGCGCTTGCGTTTTTTTTCGCTTGGCGGCGGGCATGTCCCTGTAATCCTGAAGCGCGGCCGTCTGCCCCTTTGATCTGTTTTTGGCGCTTTTTTCGTTGTTTTTGCCCTTTGCCTTTTCCGGGGCGGCCTTTTTCTGCGTTTTTACTCCAGCCTGTCCGCCTTTGGCGCGCACCTTTGCAGAGTCGGCTTTTTCGGCTTTGCAGCGCGCGCTTCGGCGGCCGCGCAGGAACCTGTTCCTGCGGCGGCGCGGCAGGGCGCGCCAAGCCCTGGCTGTCCTGCACCAGCCGGCTTAGCTGCGCCTGCGTCTTCTGTTTTTCCCGTAGCTGCTTTTTGCTATACTTCATCGTCCTGTATCCTTTGAATATTTGCACCCAGCTCCCGCAGAAGCACTTCCGGGTGTTCGTATCCCCTGTCTATATGGTCGATCCGGTCGATCACCGTCGTCCCCTCGGCCGCCAGCGCCGCGATCATGAGCGCCGCGCCGCCGCGCAGGTCGGTCGCCTCCACGTTCGCGCCCCAGAGCCGCTCCACGCCGTCCACAACGGCAACGCGCTGCTCCACATGGATATTCGCACCCATGCGCGCCAGTTCGCCCACATGCTTATACCGGCTCTGAAAAACGGTTTCAATAAACATGGACGAACCGTTGCAGATGCTCGCCAGCGCCATCATCAGCGCCTGTGCGTCGGTCGGGAAGCCCGGGTAATACGCCGTGCGGATCAGCTTGGGCGCGCGCGGCCGTTTCTCCGATTTGACCGTGACGCTGTCGTCTGTGATGACAAGCGGAATATCCATCTCCTTGAGTTCGGCAAGCACAGAGGACATGTGCCGCGTGTTTACGCCCTCAATCCGGCAGTGACCGCCGGCCATCACCGCGCCCAGAATATAGGTGGCCGCCACAATACGGTCGGGTATAATGGTGTGGCAGGTCCCGTGCAGTGCGCTTACGCCGCTGATACGCATGCTGTCGCTCCCCGCGCCGGTGATCTTCGCGCCCATTTTGTTCAGGAAATTTGCCAGGTCCTCGATCTCCGGCTCGCGCGCGGCGTTGACAATCACCGTATCGCCCTTTGGCGCACACTGCGGCGAGCATTACATTCTCGGTAGCGCCGACGCTGGGAATGGAGAGCGTGACGTCCGCCCCCTGCAGGCCGCGCGGGCAGGTGCAGTAGAGGTATCCGCCCTCTTCCCTGAATTTGACCCCCCATCTGGGACAGGGCGCTCATATGTAGGTCAATGGGCCTGGGCCCCAGTTCGCACCCGCCGGGGAAACTGATGACGGCCGAGCCGTCCCGGCTCAGAATCGCGCCGAGAAAGATGACCGACGAGCGCATCTCTCGCATCAGCTTTTCCGGGATCTTATTGCTGCCGTAGCCGCCGTTTTCCACAATGGCGGCGCCGTTTTCCAGCCAGACGCTGCAGCCGAGCTGGCGCAGTATATCGCAGGCGGCGGCAGTATCCGAAAGGTCCGGACAATTTTCTATCACACTCTGTCCCCTGCCGATCATAGTCGCGGCAAGAATCGGCAGAACGCTGTTTTTAGAGCCGTGCACGGAAAGTTTCCCTTCCAGCCGGTTCTGCCCCTGTATTACAAGTTTACCCATAACCCAACCTCCGAAAGCCTTTTACAATTTATAGTATGCCGCGGCTTTGGAAGTTGTGTAATTGGTTCGTATCCGTAAAATCAGGCGTTTTTGCGCAGCGCGCAGACAGCTTCGATCTCGTCGACGATCCGCTGCGCCGCCCGCATATGCGCAAGGTCCCTGGAGCGCCGCCCCATCTCGCGCATCACGCCGCTGTCGCAGGCGATCTCCAGCAGCGTCTCGTAGAGCTTTTCTCCCGTCAGGTCCTTTTCCTCAATCATGACGGCCGCGCCCGCATCGCGCAGCACGCACGCATTGTGGTACTGGTGGTTCTCCGTCACATTCGGCGAAGGGATCAGAATCGCAGGCTTGCCGAGGCAGGTCAGCTCCGCCAGCGTAATCGCGCCGGAACGGGTGATGAGCATGTCGCAGGCCGCGATGCATTCGTCCATATTATAGATGTATTCCGTCACGGTAATTCCCGTGCTCCCGTCGGTGCGCACGCCGTATTCGTCCAAAAGGCCCATGGCCCTTTTGCGGTCAATCGAGCCTGTGGCATGGATATGCTGGAACAGGCCGTCCTGCTGGGAGCGGCTTAGGACATAGGCTACCGCCGTGTTCACCTCACGCGCGCCGAGGCTGCCGCCGTAGGACAGGATCATGGGCCGTTCGTCCAGCCCGAGCCTGGCGCGCGCGGCGTCCCTGTCGGCAAGCAGCAGGCTCTCGCGGACCGGGTTGCCGGTTACGACGGTGTTGCGCCTATCCTGCAGCCCGATCGTCCGCTCAAACGAGAGCAGGACGCGGGCGGCGTATTTGGACACCATGCGCGTCGTCACGCCGGCAAACGCATTCTGTTCATGCACGACCGACGGCACGCCGGCGAACTTTGCGCCAAGCACCGCCGGGCCGCTTACGTACCCGCCGGTGCCGATCACAACGTCCGCGCCGAACTTCTTGATAATCCCCTTTGCCTCCACGCTCGCCTTGAAGGCCATGTACGCGTTCGCGGCGTTGCGGTGCAGCCCGCGTATGCCGTGGGCGCGGCTGAAGCCGCGCACTTTGATAAACGCAATGTCGAACCCCTCCCGGGGCACAAGGCTGCTCTCCATGCCGTCGTCCGTGCCGATAAACAGCAGCTTTGCCTCCGGGTCCCGTTTCTGGATCTCCTTTGCAATGGCAATGGCGGGGTTGATATGTCCGCCCGTGCCCCCGCCGGCAAGTACGTAATTCATACCGTCCCCCCCCTCAGGTTTTGGTCAGGTTGGACTGCCGGGACACCGACAGTACGATTCCCATCTCAAACAGCAGTATGACAAGCGCCGTACCGCCCGAACTGAAGAAGGGCAGCGAAATGCCGTGACCGGAATCGCGTTTGTCACAACAGCGACGTTCAGCAGCACCTGCACCGCAACGCGCATGACAATGCCGAACACCATGAACGAACCGAACTTGTCGTCCGAACGCATCGCGATGACAAACCCCGGTAAATCAGCACGGCGAACAGCGCCAGGATAATCAGGCAGCCGATAAAGCCCAGTTCCTCCGCGACAATGGAAAACACAAAGTCGTTCTGCGGCTCCGGGATATACAGGTATTTTGGCGGCTCTGCCCGAGCCCAAGCCCGGTCAGCCCGCCCGAGCCGATCGCGTAGAGCGACTGCAGCGTCTGGTACCCGTCGCCGCGCGGGTCAGATTCCGGATGCAGCCAGATCTCAATGCGGCGGCGCATATAGTCGGTGTTCATGGAGAAAAAATACAGGCCGATGGCGCCCACCACGCCCGTTGCGCTCAGCAGGGTGAAGTTACAGCCCGCAACGATCATCATGCAGAGCCCGACGGACAAAATCAGGATCGCGCCGGAAAGGTGCGGCTCCAGCAGTACGAGCCCCGCCGCAAGCCCAATAATCATAAACGGGACCAAAAACGCCCTTGACGGGCTTTTTTCAGGTACTGGTAGTTGCGGGAAAAGTAATAGGCCAGCAGTATGATAACGGCGAGCTTTGCCAGCTCGGACGGCTGAATGGTCGTGAACCCGAGGTTGAGCCAGCGCTTTTTCAACGCCGTCGCCCGTACCCACCAGCAGCACGAGAATCAGCAGCACGACCGAACCGCCGTAAAACAGCCAGGAAACCATTTTCAAATATTTATAGTTGATCTTGGAAGTAAAACCATAACGGTGCAGCCGAGCAGGGCAAAGTGAGCTGCCGCTTGATGTAGTAGTAGCTGTCCCCCTCCTCGAAGTAGGCGGTCGCAAAACTGGCGGAAAACATC
>VOFB01003459.1_pt1 | contig 18291 bp, 19 predicted proteins | sample 5384141 | NCBI WGS metagenome assembly VOFB01 (sample SAMN12384721, study PRJNA508395) | human gut metagenome | isolation source: healthy gut A | host: Homo sapiens | reverse complement strand
TTTGCTGGGTTTTCCGGCGGAGTTTTTGGCGTGCCAAAAGGGATTCGAACCCCCGACCTTTCGCTTAGGAGGCGAACGCTCTATCCAACTGAGCTATTGGCACATAACATAACTATTGTATATGATGGCTTGCGATTTGTCAAGAAATTGGGAAATTTTCTTATTTTACTGAATATTCAAAAAAATTAAAAAATAAGTGTTGACAAATGGAGAAACTTGTGTTAGAATAAATCTTGCTGAAATGCTGAAAGGCAAGGTGAGCATACGGAGAGGTGTCCGAGTGGTTTAAGGAGCTAGTCTTGAAAACTAGTGATCCCGCGAGGGACCAAGGGTTCGAATCCCTTCCTCTCCGCCATTTTATTTTATAGTGAATTTAAACTTCACACGGAGGATTACTCAAGTGGTGAAGAGGCTCCCCTGCTAAGGGAGTAGGTCGCTAACGCGGCGCGAGGGTTCAAATCCCTTGTCCTCCGCCAAGAAAAAAGCACTTGCTTTTGCAAGTGCTTTTTTCAGTGAAATAAATCCAAAAGGATTTGTGAAATACCTATCGGTGTGAAATATGGATTTTCCATGTGAAGTGCCTGACGGCGTGAAAGGATTTATTTTATTTCACTTTCTGCGCAAGCAGAAAATTTCACAATACAATAGTATTATTTCGCATACGAAGTATATTTCACTTGTTATAAATTAAAAGAGGTTCGTATGGCTGAATCAAAGCTTAGAGAACTATCAACTGATTTATATAACCGGTGCGGCACTATTCGCAGAATATTGGTTGCATCTATTAATACTGCAAAAGAAAATTTACAAAAGGAAAAGATTAATTCAAAATCAAAACCCAATATTTCCGTATAATAGCATTACCCGATTGACACCAAACTTAATAATTGGTAATATAAGGCTGTGAGAATATTTGTATTCTTGCAGCATATTTTTTTACCAAAAGGAGGATGGATTAATGGGATTTTTATTAGGAAAGACCGCTGTTATTACAGGCGGAGGAAGGGCTGTTCTCAGCGACGGAGGTTGCGGTTCAATCGGCTACGGCATTGCTGTTGCTTATGCAAAAGAGGGTGCAAACCTTGTTATTACAGGCAGAAATGTCAAAAAGCTTGAGGATGCCAAAGAAGAGCTCGAAAGACTTTACGGAGTAAATGTGTTGCCTGTTCAGGCTGATGTCAGCAAGGACGGCGATAACGAAAAGGTTGTTCGGAATGTTGTTGACAGAGCTGTTGAAACATTCGGCGGAATTGATGTCTTGATTAACAACGCTCAGGCTTCTGCGTCGGGTATTACGCTTGCTGATCATACAACAGAGCAGTTTGACCTTGCTGTTTATTCGGGATTGTACGCAACCTTCTATTATATGAAGGCTTGCTATCCGTACCTTAAAAAGTCAAAGGGAACGGTTATAAACTTTGCTTCGGGTGCCGGACTTTTCGGAAATTTCGGTCAGTGTGCATATGCAGCCGCAAAAGAGGGAATAAGAGGTCTTACAAGAGTTGCCGCCAACGAGTGGGGCAAGGACGGAATAAATGTCAACATTGTCTGTCCGCTTGCATGGACTGCTCAGCTTGAAAAATTTGAGCAGGCTTATCCCGACGCATTCAAGGCGAATGTAAAAGTGCCGCCAATGGGACATTTTGGTGATGTCGAAAAAGAAATCGGCCGTGCCTGTGTTGCACTTGCATCACCTGATTTCAAGTATATGAGCGGCGAAACCATCACCCTTGAGGGCGGAATGGGACTCAGACCGTAACTTTATTTTTAAAAAATTCTTTTGTTCTGTTATTCGGTAAATCATTAAATAAAATATAAAACATACTGATATGAGTATTGAATTTTTTGTTCATATGATGTAATATCAAGTTACGGAGTACATACAAAAATTACTTTGAGGTGATTGTATGGGAATTTTTGATATAAAGAACACAGATATTTTCAGCAAGGACTATGACTCTGCAAACGCATGGCTTGAGTATGACATTTTTAATGAATGTACAAAGGACGAAAACGGAGAGTCATTTGATGAATCTGATGAAAATAATTTTTGGGATTATTTAAAGAAAAATAAATAAATAATAAGTTACAAACAGCGACCGCAGAGTGATATGCTTTGCGGTCGCTTTTATGTGTTGTTCACACACAAGGACACTCGGCATAATATGAGGGTGTAGAGAATAACTTGATTTACGGGTGTTGTGTATGAAAAAGAGCGACATAAGAACATTTGGCATAATCGGCGGTGACAAGCGACAGCTTTTTCTAGCAAAATCAATTTCTGACAGTTGTTACGATGTTTTGCTCGGCGGATTTGACAGTCTTGAAAGCTACGGTTCATTGAGCCTTTGCAATGTTAAAAAGGCAATTTCGGAAAGTGACGCATTGATTTTTCCGTTGCCGTCAATAAGGACAGACGGAAGTCTTAACACTCCGTTTTCAAACGAGAACATTTTGCTTGACGGTGACGATATTGAAATTATCCTTAAAAAGCCTGTTTTTACTACGATGAAAAGCAGATTTTTAAAGGCATATCCAAGGCTTTCCGACGGTGAAATTTTTGATTACGGAGCAAGAGATGATTTTGCAATTCTCAACGCATTGCCTACGGCAGAGGGTGCAATTGAATGTGCAATGAGAGAATATGAGGGTACGATTTCGGGCAGTAAGTGTCTTGTTACGGGATTCGGCAGAATCGGAAAAATTCTTGCTCACAAGCTTGTTTTACTCGGAGCAAATGTTACCGTGAGTGCAAGAAAGCCGTCAGACCTTGCATATGTAAAAGCACTCGGCTACAATGCACTTAATACGGAAAATCTCAGAACGGTAAAGCGGTTTGACATTGCTTTCAACACAATTCCGAGGTTGATTTTTGACAGGGAACTTCTTATGAATACCGACACAAACACCCTTATTATAGACCTTGCGTCCCTGCCGGGAGGGGTTGATTTTGATACCGCCGAAAAACTCGGAATTTATGCCGTTAGGGCATTGTCGCTCCCCGGAAAATGTGCTCCGAAAACGGCAGGAGAAATTATAAAAACTACTGTATTTGACATCATCAAGGAGGTTTACAGGTGACAAAAGCAACCATAGGATTTGCAATGTGCGGTTCCTTTTGCACCTTTTCAAAGGCTTTTACGCAAATGCAGAGGCTTGTTGACTCAGGCTATGATGTTATTCCGATAATGTCGCAAAATGCCTTTTCAACATCAACTCGTTTCGGAAAAGCGGAGGAAACGGTAAAGAGGGCAGAAGAAATAACGGGCAAAGCTGTTCTGCACTCGGTTGTGCAGACAGAACCGATAGGACCTAAAAAAATGTGCGACTTGCTTGTGATTGCACCGTGTACGGGCAACACGCTTGCAAAGCTGTCGCTCGGAATTACCGACACGGCGGTAACAATGGCGGCAAAGTCGCATCTGAGAATTTTAAGACCTGTGCTGTTGTGCGTTGCAACAAATGACGCTCTCGGTGCGTCGGCACAGAACATCGGCAGACTTCTCAACACTAAAAATATTTACTTCGTTCCTTTAAAACAGGACGATTGCATCAAGAAACCAAATTCGCTTGTGGCTGATTTTGATAAGCTTGAAGATTGCGTAACCCTTGCGTTGCAGGGAAAACAACATCAGCCGATTTTTTTATAACAGAACAACAGCCGTCTTGAAATGCAAATTTTCAAAACGGCTGTTATTTGAGTTGACAATTAAAAAATAGTGTGATAACTTAAAGTATAGTATTTCTGCTGAACAGGAGTGGGTATTTAATGAGAAAAAGAGTAAACAAAATTATTTCTGTTGCACTATCGGCAACTCTTGCGTTCGGTGTGTTTACAGCATTGCCGATGTCGGCAAATGCGGTTGTATCAACGGCAAGCGAGGTAAGTGCGGAGGCAATTCCAAAACATGAGCTTTATAAAAGCTATACATATGGCGGATACAAATATCGCATTGTGGGTCAGAAATCAAACGGAAGATTTAACGCATGGATTGAATCTTATTCCGGTAAGTCTGCAAGCGTCAATGTTCCTGCGTCAGTCGGTGATTGTGATATGGTCGGCATTGACAACAATTGTTTTTCGTTTAACAAAACTTTGAAAACAATTATTGTTCCCAAGGGCATTGCTGAAATTGGTTCAAGTGCATTTCTCGGCTGTACCGCACTTACAAGTGTAAGCCTGCCGAGTACACTGACAAAAATAAATTTTTGGGCATTTAAAATTGTACAAGCCTTTCGACACTTTCAATTCCGTCAAGCGTTGTTTCGATAGGTGATAACGCATTTGACAATTGCCTTTGGTACACAAATCAATCTAACGGAATTGTTTACGCAGGAAAAGTTGCGTATAAGTACAAGGGTAAGCTTGCGGATAACAGCTCTGTTACGATAAAAAGCGGAACTGTTTCAATAGCCGATTATGCCTTTACGGACCAAAAGCTTACATCAGTCACACTTCCGTCAAGCCTTGTTTCAATCGGTGAACAGGCGTTTTCATACACTAATCTCAAAACTGTGACAATTCCGAAAAGTGTAAGCTCAATGGGTTATAATCCTTTTGCGTACTGTTCACAGCTTTCAAGCATTACGGTTCAAAGCGGAAACACAAACTTCTATGTTCAAAACGATTTACTTATCGCCAAGAATCATATGTATTCAGTGACAAAAGATATTACTGATCCTGATGCACCTTCTACGGAATCAAGAAGCTACACATCTTATGCTCCGTACGGCTCGGTTGTGATATCGTTCCCGTCAGCATCAACGCTGAAAACTGTTACAATTCCCGAAACGGTTAAGGCAATAGGCAATTATGCTTTTGCAGGAAGTAAAATCGAAAAGCTTACTTTGAACAGCGGACTTGAATCTATTCTCACATCTGCTTTTTCAGGTTGCACAAACCTTTCATCGGTGAGCTTTTCCGACAGTATTATCAGCATTTGCGACAGTTCGTTTGAGGAATGTACTTCACTTAAAAATCTGAAATTCGGCAAAAATCTTGAATTTATTTCATACTATGCCTTTTATAACTGCCAAAATCTTCAATCGGTGACAATCGGGGAAAATGTAAAGGCAATTTGCTGTGATTCATTCGGCAATTGCAATGCTCTTGTAATTAACGGTAAGATTGGCTCAACAGCAGAAACCTTTGCCAAAAAGTACGGCTACAAGTTTAAGTCATCAGAAACCACAAGACTTAAAGGCGATGTTGACAATAATGGTATTATTAATGTAGTTGACGCTACCGATATTCAGAAATATGTTGTTAATCTTACAGATGAAAATGGAAATAAGTTTATTGATATCAACAATGCGGAAGATGTGTATGTCGCAGATGTAAACGGTGACGGCATTATCAATGTTGTAGATGCAACGCTTATTCAAAAGTATCTCGTAAGACTTGTGGAGTCACTTTGATAATTAAACAATTTAATAAATAAAAACAACAGCCGTCTCGAAATGCAAATTTTCAAAACGGCTGTTATTTTATGTTTGGATTGTCTGTGCGACAGGTCAGATAATCAAGGCTTGTGCCGTAGCAGTCGGCAAGTTTAATGAGCAGGGAGAGGGGAATTTCTCTTTCGCCCCGTTCATATTTTGAGTACAGCGACTGGTCGCACATAAGAACCTTTGCAACTTCTTTTTGCGTAAGGTCATTGTCCTCACGCAAATCTTTTATTCTCAGTTTCATTTCATCACCGAATAAATTATAAAATAGTACATAGTAACCTATTGACTTTTAGGACAAATAGTCCTAAAATATAATTGCCTGAAAAATGAGAAAACAAACGGCATTGTCTTTGCGGTACTCATATTCATATAATCGTATTTATCATAAATTGTGTATTATTATTTGCACAAGTGTCCAATGAGTCGCAAATACGAGTTGATGATTACTTTGAAAAATTTAATTCACCTTAAATAAGAGCGTTGCTTAAATAAAAATAATATTTTATCTGTATATATATTGACAAATACCGCAAAATGCAGTAAACTAATGTCATAAAAATCCCGAAGAACATCTTCGGGACGAATAGCTTGCCGATTTAATTGTGCGTATAATTCGGTAAGTCTTTGTTGTCAGTCAGCCCCAAAATATAGTCGGTGCTGGTGTGATAATGTTTTGCGAGGCAAATCAAAACAACGGTGGGGATATCACGCTGACCAAGTTCATAATTGCTGTAAACCTGTTGTGAACAATGCAGAATTTTGCTAACTTCTTTTTGCGTGAGGTCGGCATCTTCCCTCAGTTCCCTGATTCTTTTATACACAGAATTCACCTCGCATACAGTATAGCATACCGCAGATTGTTGTATTGCAATATACCGCAAAATGCAGTAAAACAGCAATGGTATTTTGGGTTAATTTTTAAATAATTATTCAGAGGGGAATGGTGTTTAAAACAAAAATATTAATCTTGCATATCAGATAAAACAATAAAATGATGGAGGAAATTATGAGAAAACATTCAAAATTTATTACGATTTTGCTGTCTGCTTTGTTGGCGGTATGTCTTGTGCAGACAGTATTCGTTCAGGCATTTGCAACCGAAATGGGCGATGATGACTTTGGTTGGGGCAATGCATCAACAAGTGATGAAGCAGAGACGGTATATCCTGTTTCAATGGAAGTTGTTAAAGCACCCGAAAGCGTTACTGTTAGTGAAAGCGCTGACACTTATATTACCGATAGCACTTTCTGGAGCAATGTTGTGTTGCACATTGTTTACAGCAACGGTGAAGAATATGATGTAAACTGTGACGGCATTAACAGCGAGGGCGGTATTGTTCCGCCCATTGCAGAAATTGACGGCTATAAGGGGAAAATATGCTATGGTATAAATTCCAAAAATGAGGATACAATCAATTTTGAGATAATATATGAGTATGCCTATTCCGAAGAGCAATTATTGGTTACAGCGAAATTTTCTGCCGAGAAAAAGGTAGATCCACACTCTATTGCAAGAATTGAAGTTACAAAACTCCCCGATAAGGTGTTTACAGCACCGCTTTGGACAGGTAAGCCTGATTATTCAGATAGCAGTTGGTATGAATGGGTTGGTTCTCTTGATGTCAACAATTCTATTTCTAATCATATTGACGGTATGGAAATTACATACTATTATGCAAACGGTGAAAAACGCAGTACGGTAGTTAATAGTTCAAATCTTAAAATAATTGCTACTATGCCGTGGTATGCACTGTATGGAGTAGAGAATGTTGATGAATACGGAAACTATCTTGCCTTTACCGTGACAGACGAGGGCGATTACAAATTTTCGATATCTTTAAACAGCGATGAAAGAGATGAAACGGTTTACACAGCGAAATCAGTTGACAATCCTAACCCGTCAATTAAGCCTGTAAGCACAGAAGACACTCCTGAAAAGCCGAGCGGTAACATTTCTTCCGCAACAAGTGATGTTGCAACAAATGACAATGCAAACAATAACAACAGCACAAACGGCACAGCCAACAACGGTGTTGTTGCAACAGGCGACTTTGCAACTCCTGCAATTATCACAGTAGTTATGCTTTCGGCAGTTGCAGTTATGTTTGTATTTAAAAGAAAAAGAATGTTTTAATTTTGTGTGATTGTGTGAATTGATTTTATTGCCATACAATTTTTCAAAGCACCTGACATTAATTTGTCGGGTGCTTTTTGTATGATGAATGTTGCGGTTCACCACTACGAAACGGCATTATCTTTGCGGTATTTATATAATCGTATTTATCATAAATTCTGTGCCGTTACTCGCGGGCGCCCAATGGTGTGCAGTGTAGTAACATAGTATACAACAGTGCAAAGACATAGTATACAGTTTTATGATAAAATAAATGGCAAGAAAATAGCAAATGAAGGAGCTGTTTTTATGCCGTGGGAGTGTAAAACTGTGGAAAAACAAAGATTAGAATTTGTTACAAAAGCATTAGAAACAAATAATTTTAGTGCTCTATGTCGGGAATATGAAATCACACGCAAAACCGGTCGCAAGTGGGTTGATAGATTTAAACAGGGACTGCCCTTAACTGATATGTCACGCAGACCATTATGTTCTCCTAACAAAACGCCTGACGACATTGAAGAATTAATCGTTTCTGTTCGTTTCGATAACCCGGGTTGGGGTGATGATAAAATTAAAATTTTTCTTGAAAATCAAGGGTATAAAAACATTCCTTGTCCAAGAACCATTACTAACATTCTTCATAAACACCAACTCATATCTGAAGAGGAATCTCTCAAAAGAAAACCTTTTAAACGCTTTCAGAAAGAACATTGCAATGATATGTGGCAAACTGATTTCAAGGGAGAGTTTTTAACTGCCGATAATCGTTATTGCTATCCATTGACTATTCTCGATGACAGCTCACGATACTCAATCAAAATAGCATGCTTTCCTAACACTAAAAATGTCGTTATTAACGCTTTTAAGCAAGCTTTTTATGAGTTTGGTATGCCATCAAGCGTACTTTCTGACAATGGTTCTCAGTTTGCAGGTTTTAAACATGGATTTACTATGTTTGAAAAATTCCTTATGAACAATGACATTCTTCCCATACATTGCAGAATTAAACATCCGCAAACACAAGGAAAAATTGAACGGTTTCATGGCAGTATGAAAAGAGAACTTTTAAATCATAATCTATTCAAGAACTTGGATTACGCTGACAAGGCTCTGCAAGAGTGGCGAACTAAGTATAATTGCCTGCGACCTCATGAAGCACTTGGGAACAAATGTCCTGCCGATGTCTATACTCACAGCGAAAGGATTTTTGCTGACAAGGTGGAGCCGTTTGAATATGAACCCGGCTTTAAAGTCATAAAAAATAAATTCGTGGGGATATGTCCGTTTTCAGAATTTTCAATTATATCTTAGTGAAACTTTCATCAATGATTATGTTCAATTCAGACCTAATCCAAACAATGATTCATTTCTTGTTTGCTATCGCAATTTTGTTATTGCTGAGTATGACTCGTCATCCGGCAAGCGTCTTCACCGCAAGATTTCAAGATTGTGAATTTGTATACCATGTCCTTGCACAGGTGGTTACCATGTTGCACTTGACAAATGGGACGCCCCTACAGAATGGTATTATTTTTGTTTCTTTTATAATGTTTGTATTACCGTAATGTTTGCACTTTTTACTTTTTGGCGGTCACAGACCGTTGATACAAAATTAAATTTATGACAAAACTGCACAAAAATTTATGGATAAAGACAGCGTGGGGTATTGCTCATGCTGTCTTTTTGTGTTAGAATTGTAGATAACAAAATGAAATAACGAAGGATTTGTCTATGAAATATTGTTCAAAATGCAAGCGACTGCATAATGATGAAGAAACAGTCTGCAAAAACTGCAAGGCTCAGCTTAAAACAATAACCGATGAAAACACTCCCGTGTATCTGCTCACGGCATCGGGCTTTGAATTGCAGAGAGTTAAAGCCGCACTTGAGGACAGCACCGTTCCGTGTGACGCTACAATCAAGAAGTGCATGGAAAATAAATACAGTAAAAGCATTAAGGCTTACACGGGTTATGATGATTTGACCTATGATGTCTATGTTCCGTATTCGGCTTATGAAAAGGCATTCGACACCTGTGTCGGAATCGGCGCAATCAAGCTTGAGGGCGAAGAAATTCTTGACGAAGATGTTGAATACAAAGAAAATGACGGTGAAACGCTTGACGAGCAGTTTGAAAAAATGACGGGTGCAAAGCGTACAACCGTAAGAATTGTCAGCGCATTACTGCTTTTGTTTATAGTTGCAGGCGTTGTGTTCGGAACAGATGCAATAATGAATTTTATTAAAGAATTTTTCGGATAATTCGGTATCCGATTTTGAGTTAATATTTAGTTAAAATGAATGAAATTACGGAGGATTTTTTTACAATGAAACAGGAAACAAAGTGTTTGCATTCCGGCTATGTGCCTAAGAACGGAGAACCCAGACAGATGCCCATTTATCAAAGCACCACCTTTAAGTATGATTCAAGTGACGCAATGGGCAGACTTTTTGACCTTGAAGACAGCGGATATTTTTATACCCGTCTGCAGAACCCGTCAAATGATATGACTGCCGCAAAAATTGCCGACCTTGAGGGCGGTGTTGCCGCAATGCTCACATCAAGCGGTCAGGCGGCTAACTTCTTTGCACTTTTTAACATCTGCGAAACAGGCAGTCACATTGTTGCATCGTCTGCAATCTACGGCGGTACATATAATCTGCTCGGTGTTACAATGAAGAAAATGGGCATTGATGTTACTTTTGTCGATCAGAATCTTCCCGAAGAAGAGCTTGCAAAGGCTTTCAAACCAAACACAAGGGCAATGTTCGGTGAAACAATAACCAACCCGACCGTGTCTGTTCTTGATATTGAAAAGTTTGCAAGACTTGCTCACTCACACGGTGTTCCGCTTATTGTTGACAACACTTTTGCAACCCCTGTCAATTGTCAGCCGATTAAGTGGGGTGCTGACATTGTTACTCACTCAACCACAAAATATATGGACGGTCACGGTGTTTCTGTCGGCGGTGCAATTGTTGACAGCGGCAACTTTGACTGGCTGAAATATGCCGACAAATATCCGGGACTTACAACTCCCGATGATTCATATCACGGCATTGTCTATGTCGAAAAATTCGGCAAGCTCGGTTACATTACAAAGGCTACTTCTCAGCTTATGCGTGACCTCGGTTCAATCCAGTCACCGCAGAATGCTTTTTATGTTATGAACGGTCTTGAAAGTCTTCATGTGAGAATGGAAAGACATTGCAAAAATGCTCTTGAAATTGCAAGATTCCTCAAGGCTAATGACAAGGTTGCGTGGGTTGATTATCCCGACCTTGAAGATGACAAATATCACGCACTTGCTGAAAAGTATCTTCCGAACGGCTCATGCGGTGTACTTTCTTTTGCGGTTAAGGGCGGAAGAGATTGTGCGGTTAAATTTATGGACAGCTTAAAGCTCTGCGACATTGAAACTCATGTTGCAGACGCAAAGACCTGTATTCTTCATCCCGCAAGCCACACCCACCGTCAGATGACGGATGAACAGCTTATTGAGGCAGGTGTTGCACCCGACCTTATCAGACTTTCGGTAGGTCTTGAAAATGTTGACGATCTTATTGCAGACATCAGTCAGGCTCTTGATAAGATTTAATTTTCTTTAAAAGAAATTATATATAAAATTGCAAAATAAATTTACGGAGGGTTGAATATGTCAGCTTTTGTATCTGCGGTTATTGTTGCGGCAGGCGGTTCTGTGAGAATGGGAATTGCCGACAGCAAGCAGTTTATTCCGCTTTTGTCACGACCTGCAATTGAATACACCCTGAAGGCATTCCAAAAATGCCACCTTATCAAAGAAATTGTAATTGTCTGCCGTGAACAGGATAACGACAGAATCAATAAAATTATCGAGCTTAACGGTTTCAGCAAGGTATCAAAACTTGTCAAGGGCGGTGACAGCCGTGCCGACAGCGTGCGTAACGGAATCGGTGCGTGCAGTGAAAATGCCAAATACTATGCTATTCATGACGGTGCAAGACCGCTTATTACCGTTGAAGAAATTGAGCGTGTTGTTGAGGCGGCTTTTGATACGGGTGCGGCAACTCTCGGAACTTCCGTAAAAGATACAATCAAGGTTGTTGACGGTTTCAATAATATAGAAAGCACTCCTATCCGTTCACAGCTCCGTGCAGTTCAGACTCCGCAGGTTTTTGAGCGTGATCTGTACCGCTTTGCTCTTGAAAATGCCGGCGATAATATCATCAACTTTACAGACGATTGTTCGCTGATTGAAAACATGGGCGGCGAGGTTCTTGTTGTAAAGGGCAATGAGGAAAATATTAAACTGACAACCCCGATTGACATTGTAATTGCCGAGAGTATTCTCAAGTCAAGACAACAGGGTTGATTGTGCAAAGGGGATTTATATGAGAATCGGTCACGGATATGATGTGCATAAATTTGCCGAGAACAGAAAGCTGATAATCGGCGGTACAGAGATTCCCTTTGAACTCGGACTTCTCGGTCATTCGGATGCCGATGTGCTTGTTCACGCAATTATGGACGCACTTCTCGTGCGGCGGCTCTCGGTGATATCGGAAAGCTGTTTCCCGATACAGATGAAAAGTATAAGGGCGCAGACAGTATTCTTCTTTTGAAAGAGGTGTGCCGTGTGCTTGCCGAGTACAATTACAGAATTGTCAATATCGACTCAACCGTTATTGCTCAACAGCCAAAGCTGAAACCGCATATTGACGAAATGAGAAAAAATATCGCCAATGCCTGCGGAATTGATGTTTCGCTCGTCAGCGTTAAGGCTACTACCGAGGAAAAGCTCGGCTTTACAGGCAGACTTGAGGGCATTTCCGCTCACGCAGTTTGTCTTATTGAGAAGTATTAAAAAGTTACAGCTTCAAAAAATGCACATATTTTTTATTACATACATTCGACACCTTGTTCATATTAATGAACGAGGTGTTTTTTATGTTAAGAAAGGCATTTGTTTCAATAATATTGTGTGCAGTGTTTTTATTGTCGCCGTTTGTCGGATTAAAAGTGAATGCTCTCAGTGCGGACAGCATATCCGCTCCGTCTGCCGTGCTAATGGAATCGTCAACAGGCAAAGTCCTTTTTGAGAAAAATCCGCATGAACAAAGACCGTGTGCGTCCGTAACAAAGATAATGACGCTTTTGCTCGTCTTTGAGGCTGTTGACAGCGGAAAATTAAGCCTTGACGATGAAATTACTGCATCAGAACACGCCGCAGGAATGGGCGGAAGTGACATTTGGCTTGAAAAAGGCGAAACCATGAGTGCGGATGATATGATAAAGGCAACGGTTGTTGTATCTGCCAACGATGCGGCGGTTGCGCTTGCGGAGCATATCAGCGGAAGTGAGGACGCTTTTGTTGAAAAAATGAACAGCCGTGCCAAAGAACTCGGAATGAACGACACCGTTTTCAAAAACTGTAACGGACTTGATGAGGAGGGGCATATAACCTCTGCCTATGATGTTGCGCTTATGTCAAGAGAGCTTACAAAGCATGAGAAAATTTTTGACTACACATCAATTTGGCTCGATAATCTTCGTAGCGGTAAAACTCAGATTGTCAACACGAACAAGCTGTTGAAAACCTATAACGGAATTACGGGATTGAAAACAGGCACAACCAACGATGCGGGTTGCTGTATGTCTGCAACCGCAACAAGGGGAGATGTTTCGCTGATAAGTGTTGTCCTCGGCTGTAAAACAGGCAAAGAGCGATTTGCAGATGCGGCGGCACTTCTTGATTACGGCTTTGCAAATGTTTCTGTAAAAGAATTAACGCTTCCCGAAGATATGCCGAAAAGCATTGAAGTAAACGGCGGTATGACCGACAGCGTAAAGCTTGAATGTACGGTTTCTTCAAAAATAGTGGTTGACAAAGGAAACGGTGCTAAAATTACAACCGAAATCGACCTGCCCGACAAGATTGACGCTCCCGTTGAAAAGAATAGAAAGATAGGTACGCTTACATATCTTGTAAATTCAAAAAAAAAGGTGCAGAGCTTTGATATTTGTGCAGGCGATTCTGTTCAAAAAACAAGCTTCGGTGCATTGCTTGAATATGTGTTCGCTTCACTGATTTCGCTTTGATTTTGTCGGAAAATCAGGCTTTTGTGCATTGTTATTAAAAGCAGTGCAAAAAACAATGCGGGTTTATTTTAAAAATTAACAAATTGACCTTGCAAAAACGCTCATATTATAGTATAATAAAACAACAAAGATACTTATTGCGATTCTATTTTCGCTATAGGAATTTTGGAGGAATTTATAAATGGCAACAAAGTTAAATGACAAGTATTTAAGTGATTTTATCGGCGAACACGAATATGACGGTGTTGCTGCCGAAGTTAAAGCAGCTCACAAGGTGTTGCATGACGGCAGCGGCCTCGGCAACGACTTTTTGGGTTGGCTCAATCTTCCTACAGATTATGACAAGGAAGAGTTCGCACGCATCAAGAAGTGTGCAGAGAAAATCAAGAAAGATACTGATGTATTCATTGTAATCGGTATCGGCGGTTCTTACCTCGGCGCAAGAGCGGCTATTGAATTTCTTTCATCACAGAACTACAACCTTACCTGCAAGGACACACCGCAGATTTTCTTCACAGGTAACTCAATCAGCTCATCTGCACTTGCAGAAATCATGGAGCTTTGCGAGGGCAAGGATGTTTCCGTAAATATGATTTCCAAGTCAGGTACAACAACCGAGCCTGCCATCGCTTTCCGTGTGTTCCGTGAAATGCTCGAAAAGAAGTACGGTAAAGAGGGCGCAAGAGAGCGTATTTACTGCACAACTGACAAGGCTAAGGGTACACTCAAGGCTCTTGCAGACGAAGAAGGTTACGAAACATTTGTTGTTCCGGATGATGTAGGCGGCCGTTTCTCGGTTCTCACAGCAGTAGGTCTTCTTCCTATCGCAGTTTCGGGTGCTGATATTGACGCTCTTATGCAGGGTGCCGCAACAGCTCAGAAAGAATTTGACAACGATGATTTAAAGACAAACGATTGTTACAAATATGCTGCAATCAGAAATATGCTTTACCGCAAGGGCAAAACTATGGAAGTTATGGTTTCTTATGAGCCGGCTTACACAATGATGTCAGAGTGGTTCAAGCAGCTCTTTGCAGAGAGTGAAGGCAAGGATAACAAGGGTATTTTCCCCCTGCAAGCGTTATCTTCTCAACAGACCTTCATTCACTCGGTCAGTACATTCAGGACGGCAGACGCACAATGTTTGAAACTGTTGTTCTCTTTGATAAATGTAAAAAAGAAGTTACTCTCGGTACAGACCCGACAAATGTTGACGGTCTTAACTTCCTTTCGGGCAAGACAATGGGATTCGTAAATCAGAAGGCTTTCGAGGGTACAGTTCTCGCTCATAATGACGGCGGTGTACCGAACATTGTTCTTAATGTTCCCGAAATGAACGAATCAGAGCTTGGCTATCTCATCTACTTCTTTGAGAAGGCTTGTGCTATTTCAGGTTATATGCTCGGTGTTAATCCGTTTAACCAGCCGGGTGTTGAAAGCTACAAGAAGAATATGTTCGCTCTTCTCGGCAAGCCGGGCTATGAGGATCAGAAGGCTGCTCTTGAGGCAAGACTCGGATAATTTCTTAATAAAGTATAACAACGGAGGAACTAATTATGGTTACTTTACTTATCGGTAAAAAGGAACAGGCAAAACTAAAAAGCTCATCTCTCTTGCTAACGAGGCTGTTGCCGCTTCAACAGGCAATGTTGTTGTAATTGAAAAAGGCTCAAAGCTCACATATGATGTTACACATAAGGCAAGACTTATTGATACAGAGCAGTATCTCATCAGCGGTTATGATATGCTTTTCGGTTTTATCAGCGGTATCTGCGCAGGCAACTATGATGTTACTGACATTCTCGTTGACTCAACATTCAAGATTTGCCCCGAGGCTCTTGCAGGCCTTGAAACCTTCACAAAGAAGCTTCAGGATCTTGCCGAAACTGCATCAACTAACATTGTTCTCCTTATTTCTGCTGACGAAAGCGAAATTCCGGAGTCAATCAATGCTGTTTGCAGAAAAGTATAATTGATACTTAAAAACAAACTTATCCCTCTCGTTTTTCGGGAGGGATTTTTGTATATACAACTGTATAAATTTAGCACCTCAGTCAATAATAGAAACGGAGGTGCTTTTTTATGAGCGATTATTATAACAACAGAAAGAAAAAACGCAGTCGCCGTGAAAAAATCGGATTTTACACGGCTTGCTCAATTTGTCTGATTGCCGTTTGCATGGCGGTGTACTCAACCTACAATACATTATCAGTGCCAAGTGCAAAAACTCCTGTCGCAACTCAAAACAATGAGGTTAAGGTTAATGAAAATGTCACAGGTGTAACCCAAACCTTGCCCGAGGTTAAGCTTGATGTCGAAGTTCCTACCATTGCGGCAACCGAAGAACCGTCAACAAATCCGACAGAAAGTTCAAAAAACGCTCTTGAAACAATGCTTTCAACAGATTTGAGCCTGAACTATCCGCTTAATTCAAACAATGTTGTTCGTGAGTACAGCGAAAAAAGTGTTTATTTCAAAACTTTGAATGTATGGAAACCGCACACGGGAGTTGATTTCGGCGGTAAACTCGGCGATGATGTAACCGCAATGACGGGCGGAGTAGTTACTAATGTTTGTGAGGATAAAATGCTCGGCAAAATCGTTGAAATTTCAACCGACAATGTCATATGCAGATATTGCGGACTTGGCTCGGTTGATGTAAACAAGGGTGATTCAATCGATGTCGGAAAGAAGGTCGGTACAATCGGCGCTGTCCCCTTTGAGGCGGGGGACGAAAACCATATACACATTGAAGTGAAGATTGATGGCAAGTACGCCGATCCGCTTTCTTTTATAAATAACAATGAATAATTGCAATTTTGACGCATACAATATTAATGCAAGCCCTCGTTTCGTTTTAAGGGGCAACAAAAAAGGCGGATACTTTTGATTAAGTATCCGCCTCTTTTTAAAGGGTTTACCCAGTGCCACGCTTGCGTGGTACAAACAACCACCCGCTATGCGGGTGTGCATAAAAAGTTATACAAAAAAATCACCAATCGTATTACAATAAGAATGTTCAAGTCTATTGTAAAAAAGAAAGGTGATTTTAATGGCAAATAAAACAAATAGTTTATCCCACACAAAATGGATGTGCAAATACCATGTAGTGTTTGTACCAAAGTATAGAAGAAAAATAATATATGCACAGTATCGACAGAGTTTGCAAGACATAATAAGATTGTTATGTCAGTACAAAGGAGTGGAGATACTAGAGGGGCACATGATTTTATGTCAATGATAAAAAATCACGGTAAATAAATTAAAATTCTGTCCGAAAAGCGATTATCTTTCGCTCTCGTGCCATTCTTCGTTACCAAAGATAAAATCATCAAGATCCATAATGACAAATTTCATATAGTACACCTCCTTAATAAAACAATATAGTATATTCAGGAAATGCTCGAATATGAGTGTTATTTTTTATTTGAGTCACAAATATTGATGTAACTTATAATAATGTCTACGGCCTGATCAACTGTAATGTTAGTGCTGTTAAGGCACAAATCATAGTTGTCTGCAAGACCCCATTTTTTCCCTGAATAAAAACTATAGTAATTTGCTCTGTTCTTGTCTGCCTTCAAAACTGCCTGTTTGGCTCTGGCAGGGTCAATGTCCTGTCTGTCAACAGCTCTTTTAATTCTCTTATCAAGATCAGCATAAATATATACCTTCACAAGTTTCGGATTATCTTTAAGAACATAGTCGGCGCATCTACCGACAACAACGAAATTTTCCTTTTCAGCAAGCTGCTTGATAATCTTGTGCTGTAAAATATAAAGACGGTCATTAACCGGCAGGTCGCCCACTGAAGAAAAGTTGTTACCGTAATTGTACAGTCCCACAGACAATGAATACAAAAAGACTGTTGGTAGCTCTTTCGTCAGCATGCTTGAATACCTCGGGAGAAACACCGCTCTCTTTAGCGGCAATAGAAATGAGCTCCTTATCATAAAACGATATACCAAGCTTCTCGGCAAGTGCTTTACCGATATCGTGTCCGCCTGAACCATACTGTCTTGTAATGGCGATAATTTTATCAAAACTCATAACTAAACCTCCCGGTATTTGCAATTTGTAAAGTTGTACAGCAGCAACATTAAGTAGCTAAATGTCAAAACTATATCGCTTTACATATACTATAATAACATTTTGCGAAAAGTCCAGTCTGTAAAAACAAATTTTACGAAATTTGTACAAAATAAACAAATAAGTCTTATCCCAATTATATAAATGCACAATATAATTGGGAGTGAAATTACATTTAAAGGATAAGAACAAATTTCTTTTTACATATATATATGTATATGAAGAGGGATTCAGGGTGTAAAAAGCAGAATAATAGTGAAAAGGCATTAAAAATAAGATAGAATAAAGAATAATATAGAAAATTTGCCGATAATGTAAAAAAGATAAAAAAATTGTCAAAAAGGGGTTTACAAAAGAGGGAAGTGCTGATATAATATCAACTGTTGCGCTGAGAGGCGAGGCAGACAAGAGAAAACACAGACGGTGAAAGAGTGTAGAACGCACGGAAGTGGAGAGTCAACATTCAGAGAGTAATCGAAAGTGTTGCTCGTTTTTGATTTTAAAAGCTGAAAAAACTTTTTAAAAAACTTTTAAAAAGTGCTTGACAAAATCA